>JAEIGA010000266.1_pt1 | contig 74760 bp, 58 predicted proteins | sample 9270691 | NCBI WGS metagenome assembly JAEIGA01 (sample SAMN17057246, study PRJNA624740) | gut metagenome | biome: biome; isolation source: fecal sample | host: Bos grunniens | place: China: Xizang | collected 2019 | reverse complement strand
GATAAGGATGTTAAGAGATACTTCGCAACCGGTATTGCAGGTCTCTCCATCGTAGCTGACTCCCTGTCCGCTATTAAGTATGCTAAGGTAGAAGTTGTTCGTGACGAAGACGGCGTAATCGTTGACTTCAAGACCACCGGTGACTTCCCTAAATATGGTAACGATGATGACCGCGTAGACTCTATCGCACAGGATATCGTTCATAAGTTCATGACCGCTATCAGAAGACATCACACCTACAGAAATGGTATTCCTACCACTTCCATTCTTACCATTACTTCTAACGTAACTTATGGTAAGGCAACAGGTAACACCCCTGACGGACGTAAGAAAGGTCAGCCTTTCGCTCCCGGTGCTAACCCTATGCACGGTCGTGATACTCATGGTGCAGTAGCAAGTTTGTCTTCCGTTTCTAAGCTTCCTTTCGTAGATGCTCAGGACGGTATCTCCAATACCTTCACCATTATTCCCGGTGCTCTTGGTAAGGAAGACCAGATCTTCGCTGGCGACATCGAGTTGGATTTGAACAAATAATTCTAAATAAAATTCCTGAAAGGAGGAGACACTATGGATCAGAAGATGATGATTGACGACTTGGTGAAAATGTTGGATGCGGGCATGACGGATGGTGTAGGCCATATCAATGTGGAATGTACCGATGATGCCGACAAGTCCAAAGAGGTACAAACTCTTGGATGCACAGATTGTTCCAGAACTCCACTGGCTTGTAGTGTCCCCACCCTGGAACAAGGTTTAGATGACTTTAAGTAATCTATAAATAAAACATTAAATCAAGGAGGATAAAATCATGACAGTTAATTCCGCACAGGTTGATAATCTTGTAAACTTGTTAGATGGATATAGCCAGAAGGGCGGCCATCACTTGAACGTAAACGTATTGAATAGAGAGACTCTGTTGGACGCTCAGCAGCATCCCGAGAACTATCCCCAGCTGACCATCCGTGTATCCGGATACGCAGTTAACTTCATCAAGTTGACTCCCGAACAGCAGGCAGATGTTATTTCTCGTACCTTCCACGAGTCCATCTAATCTCGGTTCAAATTAGTTTTAGCCAAATGCGGGAAGTTTTCTTCCCGCATTTTTTTGAAAGGATTTAAATTATGCAAGGTAGAATTCATTCGTTGGAAAGTTTTGGAACAGTAGACGGTCCCGGCACCCGCTTTGTGGTATTTACCCAAGGTTGTCCCATGCGCTGTGCTTATTGTCATAATCCGGACACCTGGGATCTCAAAGGTGGGGAGATGATGGAACCGGCCTATATTATAGAACAGTACGAAAGAAATAAACCCTTTTATTCGAACGGTGGCGGCATCACGGTTACCGGCGGCGAACCCCTGATGCAGGTAGACTTTTTGATTGAATTGTTTACACTGGCTAAGGAAAGGGGGATCCACACCTGTATTGACAGTTCCGGCATTATGTTCAATCCCGGCAATCCGGACTGGATGGCAAAATTGGATCGCCTAATGCCTTTGACTGATTTGGTAATGCTGGACATTAAGCATATTGATCCGGACAAGCACAGGGAGCTTACCAAGCAGCCCAATACAAACATTCTGAAGTTTGCAGAATATCTGAATGAAAAGAATGTGGATATGTGGATCCGTCACGTGGTTGTTCCCGGGCTTACAGATGATGAAAAGTATTTATATGACTTGGGATATTTTATAGGAGCGTTTCACAATTTGAAGGCCTTGGACGTATTGCCCTACCACACTATGGGAGAAAAGAAATACGAGGCGCTGGGTCTGGAATATGTGTTGAAAGGTGTTCCGCCAATGGATAAGGAATTATTATTAGACAAAAAGAAAGCAATTTTGGATGGAATACGCGCCAGAAGAGCAGAAGAGACTGTGGAATAAGGAAATATTTAGAAAAATCAGGAATTCCACAATTTCTCTCTTGTATTCAATCTTGGATTATATTACAATAAACGTAATCGATTTGCTTTGTATACAAAAGGAGGATTAGACTATGGCATTTGTTATTAACGATTCTTGCATAGCATGTGGTGCTTGTGAAGCACAGTGTCCTGTAGGCGCTATCAGCATGGGCGATGGAAAATTCGAAATCGACGCAGATAAGTGCATTAGCTGTGGTGCATGTGCAGGTCAGTGCCCCGTAGGTGCTATCGAAGAAGAATAATTACAAAAAGATGAGAGACGCTTTCATTCGAAAGCGTCTCTCTTTTTATTTAAGGGAAAACCCTCATAATCAATATAGTGTAAATCAATTATAATTAGTTTGCTTTTTTCTTCAATGTGAAGCTGCCAGCCATGCAAAGAGAAGCCGCACTGAGAAGTGCGAACATCATGCTGCTGTCACCGGTCTTAGGAACACTGTCATACTGACCTGCAGGCTGCTGAGGAGCGGGCTGCTGAGGAGCAGGAGCTGCTGCGGGAGCCTGTGTAGGAGCGGGCATAGCAGGTGCGTTCCAAGAGAATGCCCAATCAGGAGTGGTTACATTACCGTTCATAACTTGGAATTTACCTTCCTGGAAGTTATAAATCTGGAAGTAGGTATAGCTGCCATCCATGGAAGCAAGACGATACTGGTTAACAACACCGGAACAGCTGATGTTGGTGTGAGCATCGTGACCATCTTTGTAAAGGGTCAGGTTCTGTACATTTCCGTTGAAGCTTGCTACAGCGGGATCATATACATGGCCGTTTGTTACGTTACAGTTAAGGGATACGGAAGTGTTGCCCAAGATGAATGCGTCTGTAATATCACCGGAGAAGATAATGGTATGCTTTGCGGTGGTAACAACAGTTAAGTTGGACAACTTGATGCTTCCCAAATTCAAATCAGGTGCGCTGTCGGATTCGCTGTAAACAACAACGATATCGCCGTCCTTCATTTCCTGAAGCATATAGTATACTTCTCTGTGAGGATAGCCTTCATCGAACTTGGAAGTGTTTGCCTGATAGCGCCATTCATTACCTAAGCACTTTACAGAGTAGGTAACAGGGTTGGATGCCTCAGCGGTCAGTCCTGCTGTGGGCAACAAGAACATTGCGAGTACAGCAAACAGTGTTACAATTGCTTTGATTCTTTTCATGAAAAAAACCTCCTTGATTTTACTTGCTCTATTGAGTTATGGGTAGATATGTGTCACCCTGGCTCACTTCTTTGGCTACGACAACAAATCTTCCGTTGGTCACATGATAGGTACATGTGGCGAGGGTAATAAAGTTGTCGCCGAACTCGGCTGTTACACCGGTGTCGTACAAGGACATTGCCTTGATGTTGTTATAAAAATCGTCGAATTCTTCCTGCGTATTTGCATTGAAGAATTTGTAAAATTTGAACACCTGATCGGTGGTCTTGTAAATCTGGGAACGGAACACAGCAACGATTTCGTAGTTGCGCTGAACGTCTTCTGTATATAGTATGACATTTTTGTGCTCGTTGTAGTAATTTACATCCTCATATTTTAACAGGGAACCGAACATTGCACCGGATTTCATATTGTGACCGTGAATGATTAGGTTCGTAGACAGAGGATTGGTATTGCTGTCGGTGTCCAGAATCAAACAACCATTTTGATTTTTCTTCTTATCGAATCCGCGGTACAGATAATACTCTTCATCACCCGGGGTCCACATAATAGGATAATCAATTACCGTGCCGGGAATCTGAATCCATCCTGCGGTATCTGCGTTCTGTAGGAATGCTTCCTTGTATGGATGTTCTATCGGCTCCGGCGTAGGTTCGGGCGTGGGTTCTGAGGTGGGATCCGGTGTGGCGGGCGACATCGTTTCGGGGAGAACCTCTACATATCCGTCGTCGGGTTTCAGGCTATCAATCAGTTGATTGTTAGCGAGATAATCACGTACGTAGAGAACTGCCAAAGCGCCGGCTGCCAAGAAGCACAGAATCGCAATGATTAGCAAAAACTTAGAAAAAAAATTCTTGTTGCTCTTTCTTTCATTCATAACCATAAAAACCTCATTATTCAATTTTCATCTCTACTGTTTATATTAGTAGAAAAATTCAGATAATGCAACTTTTTTCTTGTTTTTAGACAAAAAATTAGCAAAATTTTGTGAGGAATGACCCTAAAACACTCGGAATATACATATTAAGAGGAATATGTTGGAAAAAAGGGTGCTAAATTGAGCGACAGACAATATCAAATACTATCAATTATTATGACGGCACTGCTCCTGTTCTCCAGCTTTTTTGTGGGACGGGAAGTGGCAGTTGTTACCATGTCGGGAAGTGTGAAAACAGAAGAAAAATGTATTGTCCTGGACGCAGGGCATGGCGGTGCGGACCCGGGCAAGGTGGGGATTAATGGCATAGAAGAAAAGCATATCAACCTGGAGATTGTCAGGAGGATAAAAAAATATCTGGAGGCCGCGGATGTGCGTGTGGTGTTGACTCGAGAAAATGATCAGGTCCCTGAGGAAGGTCAGAGGAAGAATCAAAAAGTGCAGGATATGCGTAGACGTGTAGATGTGATAGAAAGTAACAGGCCCCACGCTGTCGTCAGCATTCACCAAAACAGTTTTCCCCAGGAGGCTGTGCACGGAGCCCAGGTGTTTTATTATACCGGAAGCGTCAGTGGACAAAAATTGGCCTCCCGCCTGCAGAATGCGGTGACCAGATATGCAGATATTGGAAATCAAAGGCAGATTAAAGCCAATGACAGTTATTATCTGTTGAAGAAAACCAGTGTGCCCATTGTCATTGTAGAGTGTGGATTTTTGTCCAATTGGGAGGAGGCAGAAAAACTACGGACAGCAGAGTACCAGGATAAAATGGCATGGGCAATCACCTTAGGCATATTGCAATATCTAAACGGCGGATAAAACGCTTTTGCAGGTAGCAAATGGAACATGAAAACCTGCTACAAATGATTGCAGTGGAAGTTTTTTTGCGCTATAATATACAAGATAAGGTTTACTGTGGAGGAAAAGAGAGCATGACCATAAAAGGCGCTATCTTTGATTTGGATGGAACATTGATTAATTCTCTGTTCTTTTGGAATAGATTTTGGGAGAAATTAGGAGAAAAGTATCTCTCTGACAGAGCATTTCTTCCTGAGTTGGACATGCAAAAGGCTGTGCGTACGGTGACTTTTGTAGAAGCATCCGAAATGATTTATGCCAAGTATGGATTTGGAACTCCGGAGGAAATCTACAATTTGATGCACGACTTTTGTGTGGAAATATACCGACAGGAAGCCACATTTAAGTCGGGTGTGAAAGAATTCTTGGACCACCTGAAATCCCGTGGCATTAAAATGTGTGTTGCCAGTGCTTCCATGCCGGATTTGCTTCGCGAGATTTTCGACCGGTTTGGATTGGATGATTATATTCCGAAGATTATTTCCTGTGCGGAAGTAGGCAAAGGGAAATCACATCCGGATGTATTTATTGCAGCCCAGGAGTATTTAGGCACCTCCAGAGAGGAAACATGGGTATTTGAGGATTCTGCAGTTGCCCTGGGAACCGCATTTAGAGCAGGATTCCCCACGGTGGGTGTATTTGATCAATACAATTTCGGCGTAAGTGTGGAAGAGGTATCCACAGAGTACATTGGGGAGGGCGACAGTTTTCTTCGTCTCATTGAGAAGATCTAAAACGAAAGGTAGCCATCATGGATACGGAAATCGTAACAATAGAATTTACACAAGATAACCTCACGGCAGCAGAGGACAGGCTGTTGCGAGAGGCCGGTGAAGTGATTAGACGCGGCGGCCTGGTGGCTTTTCCCACAGAAACGGTGTATGGCCTGGGCGGAGATGCTTTAAACCCTGCCTCCTCTGAAAAGATATACCGTGCCAAGGGAAGGCCCTCTGACAATCCGTTGATTGTCCATATCTGCAGGCTGGAGGATTTAAAAAAAATCGTTGCCCGTGTGCCGGAGGAGGCATACAAAATAGCAGACGCCTTTTGGCCGGGGCCGCTGACCATGATTATGGAAAAGGCGGACATTGTTCCTCTTCAGACCACCGGGGGACTGAACACGGTGGCGGTGAGATTTCCATCCCATCGGGTAGCCCAGAAACTAATTGAATACAGTGGCGGATATGTGGCGGCGCCCAGCGCCAATCTGTCCGGGAAACCAAGCCCTACCCGGGCCAAATATGTGGTGGAGGATATGAGCGGACGGATTGATACCATTATTGATGGCGGTGACGTGGGTATAGGATTGGAATCCACCATTATTGATTTGACAGTAACACCACCTCAAATTCTTCGTCCCGGGTATGTGACCCGACAGATGCTGGAAGAATTGTTAGGGCAGGTGGAGATGGACCGTACGACAATGCAAAATGACACCGGAGAAGCGCCCAAGGCACCTGGTATGAAATATCGGCACTACGCCCCGAAGGCGGAGCTTCTCATCGTGGAGGGGGAGCAGGAAACGGTTATCCGCTATATCAATGAGAACGTCACAATGCGACGAAAACAGGGAGAACGTATCGGGGTCATCGCCACGGGAGAAACCTGTGCAGTCTATGAGGCAGATGTGGTAAAAAATATCGGCTCCAGGGAGGATCGGGAGACCATAGCAAAGAATCTGTTCCGTGTTCTGCGGGAATTTGATGATGCAGGCGTAGACGTTATCTACTCGGAAAGTTTTGATACAGACGGCTTGGGACAAGCCATTATGAACCGCCTGTTAAAAGCAGCCGGACACAGGTTAGTGCAGGTATGAGCCACGAAGAAAGAAATCGTATGATGTGCCGGCAACCAAACAGAAGCAAATAATCCCGGACGGGGAAAAGGAAGGAAGAATACAATGATAGCAATCGGATGTGATCATGGTGGATACGAGTTAAAAGAAAAAGTATCTGCGCACCTTAAGAAACAAGGGTACGAGGTGAAGGACGTGGGTTGTTACAGCAAGGACAGTGTGGATTATCCTGCAATGGGACATGCAGTGGGACAGGCTGTGGCAGCAGGTGAGTGCGAAAAAGGAATTGTTATTTGCACCACAGGTATCGGCATCAGCATTTCAGCAAACAAGATCAAAGGCGTGCGCTGCGCACTGTGCGGAGATTCTTTCTCGGCAAAAATGACAAGACTGCACAACGATGCCAATGTGTTGGCGATGGGAGCAGGAATTGTGGGTGAGAATCTGGCAATGGAAATTGTGGATGTGTTCCTGAGTACTGCGTTTTCCGGTGAGGAGAGACACCAGAGAAGAATTGATTTGATTGAAAATATATAAGCACGGAAATAATAAGCAACAGCAAAATAAAATAATGTATTTACCAAAAGGAGGAAGTTATGGCAAAGGTAGTAGTTATGGATCATCCCCTGATCCAGCACAAAATCGGATTTATCCGCAGAACAGACACAGGTACAAAGGATTTCAGACAGACTATCAGTGAGATTGCGATGCTCATCTGTTATGAGGCAACCCGCGATTTGAAATTAGCTGACGTAGAGATTGAAACCCCTATTTGCAAGACCACAGTAAAGAAGCTCAGCGGCAAGAAATTGGCCATTGTACCTATCCTGCGTGCGGGCTTAGGCATGGTAGACGGAATGCTTTCTATGATTCCTGCGGCAAAGATTGGACACATCGGTTTGTACAGAGATCCCGAGACCCTGATGCCGGTAGAGTATTACTGTAAATTGCCTGCTGACTGCGCAGACAGAGAAGTATTTGTGGTAGACCCCATGTTGGCAACCGGAGGATCTTCTATTGCAGCAATCCAGATGTTGAAGGATAAGGGATGCAAGAACATTCATTTCATGTGTATCATTGCGGCACCGGAAGGCGTGGCAGCAATGGAAGAAGCACATCCCGATGTGGATATGTACATCGGCGCATTGGATGAAAAATTGAACGACCATGGTTATATTGTTCCCGGTTTGGGTGACGCAGGCGACCGTATTTTTGGCACCAAATAAGGAAGGTTTATTATGAGCGGCAAAAGACAGGATTATATCAGCTGGAGTGAATACTTTATGGGTGTTGCTCAGCTGGCGGGGATGCGGTCGAAAGACCCTAACACTCAAGTGGGTGCTTGTATTGTCAGTGATGATAACAAAATTCTCTCCATGGGGTATAATGGTTTTCCGGCAGGCTGTTCTGACGAAGAATTTCCTTGGGCAAGAGAGGGAGAGGAGACAGAGACCAAGTATCCCTATGTTACCCATGCGGAGCTCAACGCCATTTTGAATTATCGCGGAGGGTCCTTGGAGGGAACGACGGTTTATGTATCTCTTTTCCCCTGTAATGAATGTGCCAAAGCCATCATTCAGGCGGGCATTAAGAGAGTAGTGTATGACAGCGACAAGTATAATGGTACTCCCGGAAATGTGGCATGTAAAAGAATGTTCGATGCGGCCGGAATAGAGTATATTCCATATTCCGGCAGCGGACGCCAGATACATATTAAAGTTTGATGAGGGCGGATGGTTGAAGTGGAGAGGTTTCTGTAAAGTAACGGCAACCATAATGAGTGTGATACTAATGGCCGGAGCGCTCAGTGAAGCATCCGGTTCATTTGTGGTGCATGCCACTTCCACCCAAAGCCAGATTGACCAGACTCAAAAAGACAAAAATGCGTTGCAGCAACAGTTGCAGCAGGAACAACAGAACATTCAGACGCTGGAGGGAGAACAAAACCAGCTGATGAAGGAATTGAATCAACTAAACACCGAACGACAGAAGGTGTTGGATAACCTGGCAGATTTAGAAGCCAAGATTCACGCGAAGGAAGATGAGATTTCGGAAGCCCTGAAAGCCTTGGAGGAAGCCAAAGCCACAGAACAGTGGCAGAAGGACACCATGGAAGCGCAGGTTCGTTGTATGTATGAACGGAAGGATGACAGTTATCTGAAATTACTGATATCTTCCGGTAGTATGGCGAAAATGTTGAATATGGCCTATTATATCGAACGGGTGATGGCATACGACAAGCTCCAACTGGAGAGTTTCATTGCCATCCGTCAGCAGATAGAGGTAGAGGAAGCCAAACTGCAGGAAGAAAAAAACCAGCTCCAGGTATTGCAGGCACTGGCAGAAGACGAGCGGAATAAATTGTCGAAATTGATTGCTGATACGCAAAGCTCCATTGCCAAGTACAAGGATCAGTTAGAGGCGGCGGAAAAGAAAGCACTGGAGTTCGAGAAAGCCATCCGTGAAAAGGAGAACACTCTGGCTCAGCTAAAGATTAAATTGGCGCAGGAGATGGCCTTTTCCCAAGCGGCGCAAAATGCCACCTGGCGGGATATTTCCCAGGTCAGCTTTGCGGAAAACGATTTGTATCTATTGGCCAATCTGATCTATTGTGAAGCGGGCGGCGAACCCTATGTCGGCCAATTGGCTGTGGGGGCTGTGGTGATCAATCGTGTGTTAAGTTCCAAGTTCCCTGATACCGTTGCCGGAGTGATTTATCAGAAAAATCAGTTTGCGCCGGTGGCCAGCGGCCGTTTGGACCTGGCTATGGCAGCAAATAAGGCCACGGTGAGTTGTTACAAGGCGGCAGAAGAAGCCATGAAAGGCATCACCAATGTGGGTACCTGTGTGTTCTTTAGAACGCCCATTCCGGGCCTTACGGGGATTCAAATTGGCGGACATATTTTTTATTAATCTACATACACTTACAGGAAAAGCACAGGTACGTGCTTTTTTCCATTCACAGCCAAAGGCGCAGACGCATATTCTGTTAAAAAGGCTGTGGAGAGAAGTATGGACTATCAGGGAATTAACTGGAAGGGCCCCTTGCCCTTTTATATGGCATACCCGGAGTATATGGTGCCCGGCAGAGAACGGGATATGCTCAAGGATATGGAATATTTGCAACAGATGTATCCAAAGGATGTACGCAGATTTCAAAAGCGCATTTCCGAGATGTTAGATAGGTCGGATTACGAAGGTAGTTTCGTCTATGATGAGTATCCGGACAGATATAGTTTGATAGCATTGGCGAAGACAATGCTGTTGATTTTGCAGAGAGAAGAAGAGGATGCACCTACGGAAGAATTAGTGCAGGTGCTGTTATTTAATGAGATATACAAGCGCCGTCACAGTGAGAGACGGGGCAGAAGATATTTTTAGAACGGTGGCAGACAGTTTATAACAAAGGAAGACAGATGGAAAATTTACGGGAACTTCTGAAAAACAGCATACAGAAAGAGTTGCAACAGATGATTCTAAGCAACAGCAAGAACCCTGAGACCGGAACCAAGGTAAAAGTGCGCCCGGTGCTCCTAAAAGGAGAACTTTATTTTCAGGAGACTCTGTATCGTGGTACCCAGGTATTTCACGATAACAAGTCAGCATCCGATATGGTAGACAGGGTGATGTATCTCATGGAACATGTTTTCCGTCAGGCGCAGGTTTCCACATCTGTGCAGGATATTACCGTGCTGGTATCTAAGAAAGGGACTGTTACCATCAAGAGCAAAAAGAAGGCAGGTGCGAAGCGTGGCGAACTGAGTGGTGCGACGGCTGGCGCCGGCCGGGTGGATACCGGACTTTTGGAGCACAACCGCACCAAACATTATATTCTGCCGGAGGGACATCCGGTGGACTTTTTGATTGGTTTGGGTGTGCAGACTCCGGATGGCAAAATCGCCAAGGCAAGATATGACAAGTTTCGACAGATTAACCGTTATTTGGAGTTTATAGAAGATATTTTAGATCAGCTTCCTGCAGACAGAACCATCAGGATTGTGGATTTTGGCTGCGGGAAGTCCTACCTGACGTTTGCCATGTACCATTATCTGCATACACAGCAGGGCAGAGATATTGAAGTGGTAGGATATGACCTGAAAGAAGATGTGATAAAGAAGTGCAATGCTCTGGCACAGCAACTTGGTTACAAGAACCTGAGTTTCCGACAGGGAGATATCAGCGATTGTGAGGACAAGGATTCTGTGGACATGGTGGTAAGTCTTCACGCCTGTGATAAGGCGACGGATTATGCCCTGGAGAAGGCTGTGAAATGGGGAGCCAAAGTGATTATGGCAGTGCCCTGTTGTCACCACGAATTGAATGGACAGATTCAAAACGATATGTTGCAGCCGATTTTGAAATATGGCGTAATTAAGGAACGGGTGGCGGCTCTTTTTACGGATGCGTTGCGGGCCAATCTATTAGAGGAGCGAGGATATAACACGCAAATTCTGGAATTTATTGATATGGAACACACGCCGAAGAATTTGATGATTAGAGGTGTAAAGAGAGAGGGTATGCGCCCTGCTGTTAAAACAGATAAAGTGACACGGTTAATGGAAGAATTGCATGTGAAGCCTACATTAGGGGAGCTTATATGAAAAAAACGTTGGTAAAGATAGGGGTATTTGTAGCGGTATTTCTCGTTACAACCATCATAGCGAACCAGTTCATGAACAAGAACCGGGATAATATGACCACAGAGATGGAAGTTCCATCTCTGCCTTTGCTGACCATGAAAATAGATGATATTTCTTACAACCAACTGTACGGGTATACAGAGCCTACGGAAATTGCGTTCCAAAGAGAGTCTGTGACTATTCTGGGAGAAAATCGCGATGTGAATTTCCAAATCCAAACCTACGGAGCCAATGTATCCGGCATTCGTGTAGAGGTTCGTAGCGAGGACGGTACTCGTTTGATAGAAAATTCTGAGGTGACGGAGTACCATAGAGTGGGTATGTCCATTGAGGGAACAATAACACTCAAGGATTTGCTGGAGAAGGATACAGTCTATTCTCTTGTGATTGTTTTGGAAATCGATGGAGACAAAGAGGTTAGATACTACACTAGAGGTGTTTGGAGCGACAGCCTGCACGCAAGGGAAAAATTAGAGTTTGTGACTGATTTTCATAGAAGACTTTACGACCCTATGGCAGCAAAAGATTTGACCAAATATTTGGAGACAAATTATTCTATCGAGGATAACCGTTCCTTCCATAAAGTAAATATCCACAGTAGTTTCAGGCAAATCACCTGGGATCAGCTGGGGGTAAATGAAGTGGCAGAGCCCATTGTACGTCTGGCAGAAATTTCGAAACAGACAGCCAATGTGATAGTAGACTATGTAGTAAGCAGTAAAGAAGGAGAAAAAAATACATACTATTTGGCACAGGAGTATTTCTATATCAGATACACTGCAGATAGAATGTATTTGTTGGATTATGAGCGCACCACCACACAGATTCCCGTGGGAAGCGAGATGTGCCAAAATGACAAGATTGCGTTAGGTATTACGGGTACGGATATTCCAAAAAAAGAAAGTGAAGATGGAAAACAACTGGCATTTGTGGTGGCAAACCGACTGTTTGCTTACAACGCCGGTGCGAATAAGCTGGGACTTCTCTTTAGCTTTTATGAGGAAAAGGTACAGGATATCAGAACCCTAAATAATCATCATAATATCCGCATTCTGAATGTAGAAGATACAGGGGATGTACAGTTTGCAGTCTATGGCTATATGAATCGAGGACGCCACGAGGGTCAGATGGGTATTGCGTTTTATTCCTTTCAAAGTGCCTTAAATACAGTGGAAGAAATGTTGTTTATTCCCTATGAAAAATCCTATGCTATGTTGGATGCAGAAATGGAACAATTGCTCAGCCTGAACGATGGGGGAGATATTTATCTATTACTCAACAACAGGGTATATAGGATCAATCTCACGGAACGTGTCTTTGAAGTGATTTTAGAGCAGGCAGAAGAATCCGGATTTATGGTTTCTGAAAATCACGAGATTGGTATGTGGCAATATGTAAAAGAGGGTAGTGATGTGCCCGGTGTGAAGATGTGCCATTTTGAAACCAATACATCTTATGATTTACCGATCGGGGAGAATGAGGTATTGGTACCGTTAGGGTTCATGGATAAGGATATTATTTGTGGCGTGGTGTGGAAAGAGGATATTGTGACGGAACATACGGGTGGTAAATTCTACCCTATGCACAAGCTGACCATTACCGATGCCAATGGTCAGGTGTTGAAGGTATATGAACAGGAAGGTATTTACGTGACCGGCATCAAGGCTGTGGATAATCACATCACCTTGTATCGGGCGAAGAAAAACCCGAATGGATCTTTCGAGAAGATTGCAGATGATCATATTATGAATAATGACGAAGATAGTCAGGGTAAGAATACGATTGCTGTGGCTGTGATTGATAGATATAAAGAATATGTGCAGATTAAGGTATCTCAGTCCATCAACGAAGATACATTGGCAGTGATGACGCCCAAGGAAGTGGCACACGAGGGAGAGAGGGAACTTGCGTTGCCGAAGAATCCGGAAGATCATAGATTTTATGTCTATGGCAGGGATGTGGTGCAGGATATTTTCAGTGAACCGGCAAATGCTGTTCGACTGGCTTATGAAACTGCAGGTACTGTGACTGACGGGCAGGGAAGGGTGCTCTGGAAAAAGGGAAATCTGGTGACCAAGAATCAGATTATGGCTATTCGGGAGCCCGAAAGAACAACACCAGGCAAAAGCCTGGCGGTGTGTTTAGATACCATTTCTGAGTTTGAAGGGTTGGTACGGCCATCGGAAGTTCGATTGAATCAAGGTAAAACTGCATTGCAGATTATGAAGGAAGACCTTTCGGATTATACGGTTTTGAATTTGTCAGGAACAAATTTGGATGCAGTGATGTACTACCTCAATATGGATATTCCAATCCTTGTTCTATTGAATCGTGGAGAAGCGGTAGTGCTTACCGGATTTAATGAGACACAGGTAGTGGTGATGGATCCGTCCAAAGGTAGTCTATATAAAATATCCAAAAATGAGGCCACCAAGTGGTTTTCGGAAAGCGGTAATTCCTTTATTACCTATATGCGTCATTAAAAAGCCGATGGGCATATTTTTGCAGAGCTTGCAGCAAAAGCATGCCAAGGACTCCGCAAGAAAGAATTTCCCCTACAGTCACTGTAAGAAAAGAAAACCACAGGGGGCGCATATTGTAAACATAATATAGTACAAAGGGAATCAGGATGGCATTGAACACAATGGGTGGAATCGGTGCCATCCATTTTTGTTTGCGGAATGCGTAAGTAATGACGGCGCCCAAAAGAGTGGCAACGGAGCCTACGATAATGTCAGGCAAAGCACAGCCGGTTAAAATATTTGCCAACAAACAACCCACGAATAATCCCGGGATGGCAGCAGGTGTGAAAAAAGGAAGAATGGTAAGGCTTTCTGAAAAACGGATTTGAATAACCCCGGATGCAAGTCCAAGGGCATTGGCCAGAAAGGTCAATACGATGTAGGCAGCTGCAATCACTGCCGCGTGAGATAGGAACAGTACTTTTTTGTTCATTTTATTTGTCTCCTTAGTTTTGTTTTAGGTCAGGATGGTTTCGAACTGACCGGATATCTTATAACGCCCGTGCTAATCTGGTTTTTAACTGCCGTCCTAACAGCAGGGCAATGATAAGCTTTATGATGTCTCCTACCAGGTAGGGGAGGACGCCCACCACCAGCACCTCTTTGAGGGTTAACGCATGATGAAAGGCAAGCCACAAACAACCTGTCACATAACAGGACACCGTTCCCAGAAGCAATCCAAGGAAGGTGGGACACCATCTGTTTTTTCCTTTTTCAGTGAAAAAACCATAAATGACGGCAAAAGGGATATATCCTACAATATAGCCACCTGTGGAGCCCAGCAAGGTGCCGAAACCGGACATAAATCCGGCATATACGGGGAGCCCAACAGCGCCCAGCAAAATATACATTAGTACGCAGATGGTCCCTTTTTTCGTCCCCAGTAATGTCACGGCAAAGGGGACTGCCAATGTGCCCAGAGAAAAGGGAATCGGACTGATGGGCAGACTTACCATGATGGGGCAAATCAGACACATTATAGCGGTCATGGCACTTACCAAAACAAGAGATGCTACATTATATTTTCTGAGTGCTCGGTTATTCTTCATTTACAACTCCCAAAAAGGGGCAGCTTTACAGCTCGCCCCTTTTGTATCTTGCAACAATGTTCTGGATTCTCTCGTTAGGATTCAACAAGTCGTTGATGGAGGAATCGTGATTCAGTGTATCGATGATGTATGCGATATATTTACTCATATCACAGTTGATATACCATTCTCTGTTCAATAGTTCGGGAGTCTGGTAAATCAGGTTGGTGGTCAGCACTCTGTCAAACATGCCGCTTTCATAGGCCTTATCAAATTTATCCAAACCATTGGTGAACAGACCGAAGGTGGAGAAGATGAAAATCTTGTTGGCTTTGCGCTTCTTCAGTTCTGCGGCAACTTCCAACATACTCTCACCGGAGGAGATCATATCGTCAACGATAATCATATCCTTGCCCTCCACGTTGCTGCCCAAGAATTCGTGTGCAACGATGGGATTGCGTCCGTTTACGATGGTGGTGTAATCACGTCTCTTATAGAACATACCCATATCCAGACCAAGCACATTGGCAATGTAGATTGCACGTCCCATACCACCTTCATCGGGGCTGATCACCATCATGTGGTCGGAATCAATGGTCAAATTCTTTTCGTTTTTCAATAATCCTTTTATGAACTGATATACGGGCTGTACTGTTTCGAAGCCGTGCAGAGGAATTGCATTCTGTACACGGGGGTCATGTGCATCGAAGGTGATGATATTGTCCACACCCATCTGTACCAATTCCTGCAGCGCTAATGCACAGTCCAAGGATTCTCTTGCTGTTCTGCGGTGCTGACGTCCTTCATAAAGGAAGGGCATAATCACGGTGATACGTCTTGCCTTACCGCCTACGGCAGCAATAATGCGCTTCAAATCCTGGTAGTGATCATCGGGTGACATATGGTTCTCGTGTCCACTTAAGGAATATGTCAAGGAATAGTTGCAGACATCTACCAGCAGGTAAAGGTCCGTGCCTCTCACGGATTCCAAAATCATACCCTTCGCTTCACCGGAGCCGAAACGGGGTACTTTTGCACCCAGCATGTAGCTGTCGCGCTGATAACCTGCAAATGCAAGGGAGTCTTTGTGCTCGCTTTCTCGCTCTGCCCTCCATTTCACAAGATACTTGTCTACTTTTTCGCCCAGAATCTTACAGCCTTCCAGAGCTATCATTCCCAAAGAGCCAACAGGAATGGTTTCCAAATTTCTTTTTTCTTCGCGGTTACCCATGAGATTATCCTTTCTGTTAAGAAGTGTATTTTTAACACCTTTTTATGTTTGATGCAATTGCATCAATCGGCATCGGTGTTTGCCATTCGTCTTTTCATAATGCGGATATCAGGTCCTGAAAGTTTGCATAAGTGATAGTTGCTCATAATTCTGGAGAAGATTCTCTCAGAATAACGGTCCCGCAATTCTTCCAGATTGATATTGGTAGAAATGATGGTAGATTTTTTTGCCAGATGACGCTCGTTCAGACAGGCAAATAATTGCGTGGTAACAAAGTTGTTTGTTATCTCGGTTCCCAAGTCATCGATAATTAACAGATCGCAATGATAAATGTCCTCAAAAGGATTGTTAGACCCTTCTCTTGACTTGCCGTGGAAGGAGTAGTCGGCCAGGGTGTCAAATAGTGCGGAAGCACTGAAATATATGACAGATTTGCCCTGCTTGATTAGCTCTGCTGCCACACATCCGGACAAAAAACTTTTTCCAGTACCTACTGTACCATAAAAGAAGAGATTTTGGTAGGGTTGATTGAAGTTTTTTACAAAATTTTTGCAGATATCGACAGCATTCCGGAAACGCACCAAATCTTCTCCCTCGTAGAAGCGTTCTGAGAGGGTGGAAAAGTTCTCTGTGGCAAGCATTTCCTGAATGTTGGATTGCTTGTACAGGATACTGAGTTCCTGTTGCAGGAAGCAATGGCATTTATTTTTTTCGCCTGTGGAAAGTGAGATATATCCGGTGTCTTGGCAGTGGGGGCAGGTATAGATGGGCTCTAAATAGTCAGCGGGATAGCCGTTGGAAATCAAAAGGTTGATTTTTTCCTGTTTGGTATCAGCTAATTTGTCCCGGGTTTGGGATGCCAGGTCTGCCTGGTCGGAAAGGAGATATCTGGTGTATGCGACGGAAAGGCCGCTGACAGTATTCTCTAATTCCTGAAAGGTGGGAATGCGGGAATAAACTTCCTGCTTTCTGTCTAAAAGAGCCATGCGATTGGCCGCTTGAGTCTGCTGGTACTGCTTTATAATGCTATCGTATTGGGAATTGGTCAAAGCCATGGCGCTGTCCTTTCTGTGATTTGTCTATCGTCCGTGGTGTACTCAAACTTTGGATGGTTCTCAATCAGTTGCTCAGGAGCTCTTCTTCCAATAGGGTAAAGTCGTATGTATTCTGGGCAAATTGATTAAAGCGATTGGTGCTTTTGGTAGGAGCGGCAGAAGCGGGTTTTCGCTGTTGCCTATGTAAATCGTCCATTTTTTCAATGTCGGATTTGTGGTGTACCTTTTGTTCGTGCCAATTGCTGAGAATCTTTTCTGCATACGCAAAACGCTGTTTGTCCGTGGCCAAAACGGTGCGTCCGCAGGCCTCCAGAATCACATCTGTGGGGAAGCCGTATTCCTTGGTCCAACGGGAGATATATTCCATTTCTTTGGAGGTGGGGGAGCCGGACTTGCCCAGGCCATTCATAATCGTGTATACATTCTGGTCGTATTTTGCGGCGGTTTTCTGTGCCTGCTTGGGTGTGGTAATACCTGCGGTAGCCCAACTGATAGCGACCTTCTCGATGTAGCGGAAATCTTTTTTGCCCCGGTCTACACAGTACTGTATCAGATAGTCTATCAAATCATCGGAAAAACTCAGGACATCGGTGAAATAGAGAATGCTTTTCATCTCGGCCGGTGTCAAAGGTTTGCCCAAATAGGATTCTGCAATAAAGAAAAGCTATGCTGTGTTCTCCTGCTCTTTGAAGCTTTTTAATTGTGCTGCAGTATAGGTGGGTTTTGCGTAAGGATCTGTTTCTTCCTCTGCCACTTCCTCTTCCACTTCTTCCTCCGCCAAAGGCTGAACCAGGGATACTGTCCGCAGGGAAGGAGTGTGAGCGGGGCTTACCAGGGTGGGCACAATGGCGGTAGCCATAGGCTTCCTGCCGCGGACAGAGATGTCCACGATGTTAATGCCACAAAGATTCTTATTGGCATCGAAATCTAAAGACAGTAGCCCTTGCTTCTCCCAATATTTCAAAGCGCGAAGTACTTCCTTCTCTGTGTGGTTGAATTTGTCCGCAATATCGGAGACACTGGTAGCCTCGTGTGTACTCATCATTCTAAGAAGGTACAGATATACCTTCAGTTGTGCATCGTTGGCACCGGTCATATATTCGTCGATAAAAAGATTGGAAATTGCTGTGGAATCCACAGAGTTTGAATTTTTGTAAATATTAAAGTGGGTCATGGTTGGTACTTCGCTTCCTAACATAATCTGCCTAGATATAAGAACAGTAGTGCAAGTATAGCACAGTGATTTTTAAAATGATATAGGCAAATTTACGAATATTTACCAAAGAATTTTTCTTCCGTTTTTTGTGGAAAATTGTGGATATTGTGGATAATGTGGATAACATAAAATCCGTTTTTCAAAAGACGCAGAAACAGGGAGTTTTGGCGATTTTTGGCAGGTAATACTTATCCACAGAAAACAAAAAAATATCCACAGACAAAAATCGATAAAAACCAATTTTTTCCTGTGGATAATGTGGACAACTAAATTCCGAGAAGATTTTCCCCGATTTTATGGACATCTCCGGCGCCCATAGTTATCAACAAATCGCCTTTTGTGCAATTTTCCAATAAGAAGTTTTCTATTTCATCAAAACTTGGGAAATAATCACATTTTTTACCCAATTTGAGTATTTCCTTCTGCAAATCCTCGCTGCTGATACCAAGCGTGTTGGTTTCTCTGGCAGCATAAATGTCTGCCAATACTACACGGTCAGCCAGGGACAGCGCCTGAGCGAACTCCTTGAGGAAGGATTTGGTGCGGGTGTAGGTGTGAGGTTGGAATATGCACCATAGGGTGTTATGAGCAATGCCATTTGCCGCTTCCAGACAGGATTTGATTTCTGTGGGATGGTGGGCATAGTCATCGATGACTGTGAGGCCTCCGATGGTGCCCTTGTATTCGAAGCGTCTGTCGGGGCCGGCAAAAGAAAGCAATGCTGCCTGTGTATGCGCTGTGGGAATTTCCAAAAAGTCTGCGGTGGCAATGGCTGCCAGAGCATTGGCCATATTGTGTACTCCGGGCACGGACAACTTGATTTGGCGGTCCTCATGCCCCTGGGAATGAAGCGTGAATGCTGCACATCCCATTCGGTCATAAGAGATATCACTACAGTGATAGTCGGCATCCCCGTGGGCGCTGAATGTAATTACCTGACAGGGTAAATCGGCCGTGATTTCCTGATATTCGGGGATGTCTGCATTGATGATCAACAAACCGTCTGCGGGAAGTAACTGGGCAAACCGGTGAAAAGAAGCCCGGATGTCATCCAGATCTTTGAAGAAATCCAAATGGTCTTCTTCTATATTTAATATCATCCCGATGCGGGGATAAAAACTCAAAAAACTGTTGGTGTATTCACAGGCTTCTGTGACAAAATATCCGGAAGAGCCAATGCGTACATTGCCCTGAATGGATTTAAGGGTGCCGCCTATAAATAAGGTGGGGTCGGTGTCTGCCTGTAGCAGAATCTGACTTAACATGGATGTGGTAGTGGTTTTGCCATGGGTACCGCTAATGGCAATGGGGTTCTGATACTGCTGCATCACCTGTCCCATAAGCTGGCCTCTGGTAAGGCAGGGGAGGTTTTTGTCGTGCGCAGCAATATACTCCGGGTTGTCGGGGTGAATGGCACTGGTAAAAACCACACAGTCTATGTCGTCAGTTATATTTTTATAGTTTTGTCCATAAAATACAGTAATTCCTTTTTCCTCCAAATGGTGGGTCAAAGGGCTGGGTGCACGGTCGGAACCGGACACCTTGAAACCGGCGTGGGCAAGCAATTCTGCCAGTCCGCACATGCTGACACCGCCGATTCCTACGAAATATATGGAAGAAGGATTGGAAAAATCTATTTTATACATAGTTGTCACATCCTTTTCGTCAGGTTGTTATGATATATTATAAGCGCAATTTGGTAAAAAGACAATTGTAGTTTTGATTTTTGCTGTGGTATAATATAGGCGTACGATATCCCGTGACAGAATGATATGAAATTAGGTTTACGAAATAATCAGAGGTGAGAGAATGGCTAGAAAAGAAATGATTGCTATGTTGTTGGCAGGTGGACAGGGTAGCAGACTTGGTGTGTTGACATCTAAGGTGGCAAAACCGGCGGTAGCATTCGGGGGAAAATACCGTATCATTGATTTTCCTCTATCTAACTGTATCAATTCGGGTGTGGATACGGTGGGTGTGTTAACCCAGTATCGTCCTTTGCGTCTAAATGCCCATATCGGCATCGGTATTCCTTGGGATTTGGACCGTAATATCGGAGGCGTGACAGTGCTCCCGCCTTATGAAAAAAGTGAAAACAGCGAATGGTATACCGGTACGGCCAATGCCATTTATCAAAATATCGAATATATGGAAAGTTTCCATCCGGAATATGTGCTGATTCTCTCCGGAGACCATATTTATAAGATGGACTATGAATTGATGCTGGACTTCCACAAGAATAACGGGGCGGAAGTGACCATAGCGGTAATGCCTGTGCCCATGGAGGAGGCAAGCCGTTTCGGTATTATGATTACCGACGAAAACCGTAGGATTACAGAGTTCGAAGAAAAACCTGCCCAGCCCAGAAGCAATCTGGCAAGTATGGGTATCTATATTTTTAATTGGCAGACCTTGAAGGATGCGTTAATTGAAATGGCAGATGAACCGGCGTTGGACTTTGGAAAGCATGTGATTCCACATTGTCACCAGAATGGCGCGCCCCTGTATGCCTATGAATTCAATGGCTATTGGAAGGATGTGGGAACTCTCAGCTCCTATTGGGAGGCCAATATGGAACTGATTGACCTTGTTCCTGAGTTTAATTTGTACGAAGAATATTGGAAGATTTATACAAAGAGCGAGATACAGCCACCGCAGTATTTTTCCACGGAAAGTGTGGTGGAGAGAAGTATTATCGGCGAGGGCTCCAATATTTACGGACAAGTATACAACTCCGTCATCGGCTGCGGTGTAGAGATTGGAAAGGGCACTGTGGTTCGTGATTCCATCATCATGAGCAATACCAAACTTGGCGAGAATTGTGAAGTCTATAAGACGATTGTGGCAGAGGATGTGACCATCGGAAACCATGTGGCATTGGGTATCGGTGAGGAAGTACCCAATGAATCGGCACCTCATATCTACAATCAGGGACTGGTGACTGTGGGAGAAAAGAGCGTCATTCCCGATGGTGTAAAAGTGGGAAAAAACACGGTGATTTTCGGACGCACCTCAGAGGCAGATTATGACAACTTCTACCTTCCCGGCGGCAGAACATTGATTAAAGGGGGAATGTAACGATGAAGGCTATTGGATTGATTTTAGCAGGTGGAAAAAATTATCGGATGCAGGACCTTTCCAAAAAGAGAGCCATTGGGGCTATGCCTATCGCAGGCAGCTATCGTAGTATTGACTTTACCCTGAGCAATATGTCCAATTCTCATATCAACAAGGTGGCGGTGCTGACCCAGTACAATGCCAAAAGTCTAAATGAGCATCTGAACTCTTCCAAATGGTGGGATTTTGGACGAAAGCAGGGCGGTTTAAGTATTCTTGCGCCTGTGGTAAATGCGGACAGAAGCAGCTGGTACAGAGGCACCATTGATGCCATGTACCAGAATATTGATTTTCTGAAAAAAAGTCATGAACCCTATGTGGTTATCGCTCCCGCAGATTGTGTGTACAAATTGAATTTCAACAAGGTCATTGCTTACCATGTGGAAAAGAATGCTGACATTACAGTGGTATGCCATGAGATGGAACCGGGCATTGATGTAGAGCGTTACGGTATTCTGGCCATGGACGCAGACGATAGAATTGTTGAGTTCGAAGAGAAACCTTTACAGGCAAAGACCAATCTGGTATCCTGTGGTATCTATGTGGTGCGCCGTCGGTCTTTGATTGATATGATTGAAACCTCTGCACAGGAAGAACGATATGATTTCGTGCGGGATGTGCTGATGAGGTATAAGGATGTGAAAAAATTCTACGGGTATAATATGCAGGAGTATTGGCGCAACATTGCATCTGTGGAAGATTATTTCGGCACCAACATGGACTTTCTGAAGCCGGAAGTGAGAGACTATTTCTTCCGTCAATATCCTGATATTTATTCCAAGGTGGATGATTTGCCACCTGCAAAATACAATTATGGTGCCAGTGTGCGTAACAGTTTGGTTTCCAGCGGATGTATTGTGAATGGCGTGGTGGAAAATTCCGTGATGTTCAAAAAGAGTTATATCGGAAATCATTGTGTGATTAAAAATTCGATTATCCTGAACGATGTCTACATTGGAGACGACTGTTATATTGAGAACTGTATTGTGGAAAGCCATGGAACCATCAAAGCCGGCTCCAGATATGTGGGCGAGGATGGAAATATCCGTATCGTGGTAGAGCGAAACGACAGGTACGATATGTAAAAAGCCTGACATTTGAAGGGCGTGAAGTAAGAAAGAGGAAGCATATCCATGTATATTATAGTAGGTTTGGGAAATCCCGGACGGGAATACAACGGCACCAGACACAATGTGGGATACGAGGTGATTGATGCATTGGCGGACAAAGCGAATATTTCCGTCATAGAGAAAAAACACAAATCCATCATTGGTAAAGGGATGCTTGGCGGACAGAAATGTATCCTCGCCAAGCCCACCACATACATGAATCTCAGCGGTGAAGCGGTGCGGGAAATGGTGGATTATTATAAAATAGACGAAGAGAGTGAACTGATTGTCATCTCCGATGATGTGAGCCTGGATGTGGGTCGCATCAGAATCCGCAAAAAGGGCAGTGCAGGAGGACATAACGGACTTCGCAATATCATCTTACATCTGGGGCATGAAAAATTTATCCGGGTGAGAATGGGTGTAGGTGAAAAACCTGCCGGTTGGGATTTGGCAGACTATGTGCTGGGTAAAATATCCGGACCGGAGAAGGAGATGCTTCACACTTCTGCGAAGCAGGCGGCAGAAGCCATTTGTACCATCATAGAAAAGGGTGCAGACGAGGCTATGAACCTGTACAACGCATAAGACAATAGAAAAGAAAGGCTGAAGAGGTATGCAAGCTTTACTGAAACCGATTCAGGAATTGGCAGAATTTGAGGAGATTCTTCAAATTTTGCAAACAGAGTCCGGAAGCGTCAGCCTGACCGGCTGTGTGGACTCTCAGAAATTGCATATGATATACGGACTTAGCGATGGCTTTCAGACGAAAGTCATCGCTACTTATAGTGATTTAAAAGCAAAAGAACTTTATGAAGAATATAAATTTTATGACAGGAATGTCATGTTTTACCCTGCCAAGGATATCATCTTTTTTCAGGCAGATATCCACGGCAATCAGTTGATCAAAGAGCGGATCAGAACCATGCGCAGGGTGTTGGAGGGGAAGCCTGTTACGATTGTCACCACCTATGCAGCTTTGATGACGGCCACTGCTATGTGGGACATCGAGAAGGATGTCATCCATATGGAACGGGGCGGCAGTCTCTCGGAACAGGAACTAAGCCTTCGATTGGTGGATATGGGGTACGAGAAAACCACACAGGTAGAGAGCCCGGGGCAGTTTTCTGTGCGTGGTGGTATTGTGGATGTCTATGATCTGACCGAAGAAAACCCTTATCGAATTGAATTATGGGGAGATGAGATTGACTCCATCCGCAGTTTTGACGTGCTCAGCCAGCGCTCCATAGAAAAGCTGGAAAGTATCTCTGTTTTCCCTGCCACGGAATTCGTGATGGAGGAATCACGATTGCAGGCAGGTCTTAAGAAGATAGAAAAAGAGGCCGAAAAACAGGAAACATTATTCCGGGATGCGTTTCAGACGGAAGCGGCCCATCGGATTCATATTCAGGTGAAGGAATTAAAAGAACAACTGCTGGAGTTTAAGAGTAAAATCAATCTGGAGGGATATCTGTCCTATTTTTACGATAAAACCTTTGTGCTACCGGAGATTCTGACCAGCCTGTATGCTGATGGGACAAACAGAACTAAGAAGCTACTTTTCTTCCTGGATGAGCCTGCCAGATTAAAAGAACAGGCGCAGGCGGTGGAGGCGGAATTTAGGGAAAGCTTTGAACAGCGTGTAAGCAAAGGTTATGTGCTCCCCGGACAAATGCATATTTTGCACAGCGGAGAACAGGTGGCTACCAAAATCATGCAGGCGCCCAGTGTCACCCTGTCTACCATTGATATGAAAGGCAATTATTTTAAGCCTGTCAAAAAAGTGGACATCGGGGCTAGAAATTTGCCTGCTTACAATAACAGTTTTGAGGCTTTGGTAAAAGACCTAAAGCAATTCCGCAAAAATGGTTACCGGGTACTTTTGCTGTCCGGTTCCAGAACCCGGGCGAAGCGCCTGGCAGAGGATTTGCGGGACCATGAGTTGACGGCTTTATATACGGAAGATCCTTTTAGAGAGGCGCAGGTGGGCGAGGTAGTGACCTACTACGGCCATGTGAGAAAGGGCTTTGAATATCCTCAGTTGAAATTCGTGGTTGTTTCCGATACGGACATTTTTGGGGCTGAGAAAAAGAAGAAACCAAAAAAGAAATACCAGGGCCAACAGATTAAGGATTTCAATGACCTGCGAGTGGGGGACTATGTGGTCCATGTCAGTCACGGCGTAGGAATCTACCGGGGCATCGAGAAAGTCTCCATGGAAGGCGTGGTCAAGGATTATATCAAGATAGAATACCGGGAAGGTGGCAATCTATATGTGCTTGCCACCGGCTTAGATGTGATTCAAAAATATGCCACAGCGGATGCCAAGAAGCCCAAACTGAACAAGTTGGGCGGAAAGGAATGGGAGAAAACCAAAACAAAAGTCCGCAGCGCCGTCAGCGAAGTGGCCAAGGATTTGGTGCAACTCTATGCTGCCCGTCAGCAGACATCCGGATATCAATATGGTCAGGATACAGTATGGCAAAAGGAATTTGAAGAAATGTTCCTCTACGAGGAAACAGAAGACCAGATCAATGCCATCATGGATACCAAGGCAGACATGGAAAGCACGAAGATCATGGACCGTTTGATTTGCGGTGATGTGGGCTATGGCAAGACAGAGATTGCCATCCGAGCCGCTTTCAAAGCAGTGCAGGAAGGCAAGCAGGTGGTGTATCTGGTGCCCACCACAATTCTTGCACAGCAACATTACACTACCTTCACACAGAGAATGAAGGATTTCCCTGTGCGTGTGGACTTGATGAGTCGTTTCCGCAGTCCCAAGGAGATAAAGAAGACCGTAACAGATCTCCAGAAAGGCTTGGTGGATATTGTGATTGGCACCCACAGGGTGCTGTCCGATGATGTGAAGTATAAGGATTTGGGATTACTCATCATCGATGAGGAACAGCGCTTTGGTGTGACCCACAAGGAAAAGATTAAGAAACTGAAGGAGAATGTGGATGTGCTGACTCTGACCGCAACCCCCATTCCCCGGACCTTGCATATGAGTCTCATCGGCATTCGGGATATGAGTATCTTGGAAGAGCCCCCTGGGGACCGTCTGCCCATTCAGACCTTTGTATGTGAATACAATGAAGAAATGGTGCGGGAGGCTGTGTCCAGAGAATTGGCCCGGGGCGGACAGGTGTATTATGTCTATAACAGGGTAAATAATATAGCAGATGTTGCTGCAGATTTGGGAAAACTTTTGCCGGAGTCCAATGTGGCTTACGCCCATGGGCAGATGAAGGAGCAGGAGCTGGAGCGCATCATGTACGATTTCGTGAATGGCGAGATAGATGTGCTGGTATCCACCACCATCATAGAGACGGGGTTGGATATTTCCAATGTAAATACCATTATTATCCATGATTCCGATACCTTTGGTTTGTCCCAGTTGTATCAGCTCAGGGGACGCGTGGGACGTTCCAATCGCACTGCCTACGCATTCCTGATGTACAAGCGGGACAGGATGCTTACCGAGGTGGCAGAGAAACGACTGACCGCCATCCGGGAATTTACCGATTTGGGCAGTGGCTTTAAGATTGCCATGCGGGATTTGGAAATCCGTGGCGCCGGCAATCTTCTGGGGATGCGTCAGCACGGACATATGGAAGCTGTGGGTTATGATATGTACTGTAAGATGCTGGACGAGGAAGTGAAGAAGCAAAAGGGCGTTTCTGTAGCAGAGGATTTCTCCACGCTGATTGATTTGGATGTGGATGCTTTTATTCCGCCCACCTATATTGTCAATGAAGTGCAGAAACTGGATATTTACAAGCGTATTGCAGGCATTGAAAATGAGAGGGAGCGGGACGATATGAGAGATGAACTTCTGGACCGTTTTGGGGAGATTCCCAAGTCGGCAGAAAATCTCCTTCGGATTGCACTGATTCGTGTGGCGGCCCATGCTTTGTATATTACTGAGGTGAAGGGCAAGAATGAGCGTATTACCTTCCAGTTTAGACCGGATGCAAAAGTAAATCCTGCCGGCATTCCGGCACTTTTGAAAAAGCATGGCAATCAGTTGACATTTACCGCCTACGGCAATCCCTATTTTACTTACCGCTACAAGCGTACCGGTTTGGTGGAGACAGATGGGGAGAAACTGTTGTCTTTGACAGAAAGTCTGTTGAGGGATATGGCGGAAAGTTTGAAGATGCCCGAAAATATTGATAAATAACAGGCATTTTATACTTTTTATTATAGACAAAAGATGGAAACTTTTATATACTTAAGGGGTATATAGGGGTATGCATACCTATAAAAAGTAAATGAGAGGTAAAACGGATGAAACCATATTATCCAGAGGACAAAAAAGGTGTGACAGGAAACACCGAACAGATTATGCGAAAAGTACTTGCCAGATACATGAAGGCAAATCCTGAGGAGACATTATATTACAGAGCATATACCGACGAGGGCTTCAGACGCGAAAGATCCGGTAGTGTTGTGGTAGATTTTAACAAGATTTTTCCGGAGGCAGAGTTCGGCGATTACGCCTATGCTTATGCCCAGTACAATGCGGACTGTTATGATCCTCATTTCAATTTTGGGGCACAGGATGAGACTGTAATCTATGTGAACGGGGAGAAAATTACCAAGACTGACATCTTTACGGAACTTTTAGAAGTAGATAATCTGATTCATATCCCTTCCAAGCCCGGATACAATACCATTATGATCAAATGTAAAAAAGGTTCTCTGGGCTTTGGGTTCCGCTTTGGCGCCTTGAATCATAAAGGAAACGGTATTGAATTCTATAAAGCATTTGCGGAAAATGCAGGAGAATTGGGTTGGAACTATTGTGGACCCTTCAAAGAAGATATTTATAAAGAGCCCCTGAGCGGCAATCCTTCCATGGAAGCACATTGGTATCCCCAACCTTACGATACCAAGATGCCTTCTTTCCCCGGACATACCGAGATGTATGCAGTCAGCACTTTGGTGTGTGACAAGGACGGAGAGGTTGACTTCTGTGCAGAAGCGGCAGCAGATATGGAACTGTACATAGATGGAGCTCTAAACGGCCAGGGTAAAGATAAATTGTGTGCAAAATTGAACTTAGCGAAGGGAACTCATGCAGTTTCCGTTCGTCTGTTCAACAAAGCAGCAGATGCAACTTTTAGTGCAACTGCTGACGGCGCAGTACTGGCATTGCCTGATTGCACAAGAGATGTGAAGGGACAGTGGCTCTATTTGGATAGCTCGGATGAGAGAGCAAAGGCAGGTTTTGACAAATATCAGCTATATGATGGATATGCAGGTGACAAGACTTACTTTATGTGTGGTGAGAATACCTACTTGAGACCTATCATCGAGTCAAAGCAATTTGGTAGATTGACCTATCCCAACGGTGTGGTAATGTACGGATTGTTAGAGTCGGGAAATTTCCTGCAGGATGAAGAGGTTTTGGAATATGCTCATTCCCACATCAAGACCTGTTACGCGCCTTTGGAATTGGCCCTTTGGGAAAGAGAAAAATTTGGTTGGGCATGTGTGGACCATAAACTGATGGACATTACTTTCTTGGATGACTGTGGTTCCTTCTCTGCAATGGTTTTGGAAGATTATCTGAAATATCATAAAGATGAAAAAATCAAATTCTATGCTGAGTTTATAGCGGATTATATCTTGAATCAGCAGGAGCGTCTGGAGAACGGTATGTTCTACAGAATCGCAGAAGGCAAATATCAGCAGCAGACCATTTGGGCGGACGATATCTATATGTCTACACCTTTCATGATGCGTTATGCACAGATGACCGGAAAGAGCGAAGTGATAGAAGATGTGGTAAATCAGTTCCTCTGCTATAAAGAGAAATTATACATGCCTGAGCACAAACTGTTGGGCCATGTATACAGCCTGAGACATCAAAAGTGCACCAGAGTGCCTTGGGGACGCGGCAATGGTTGGGTATTGTTCTCCCTGACAGAGCTTTTGGCAATTCTGCCTAATGACCATGAGAAGTACGAAGAGATTAAGACCTTCTTCCTTCAGTTGGCAGAAGGATTTATGAACAATATTGATGAGGAGGGCATCATCCATCAGGTAATTTGGGACCATGATTCCTTCGAAGAGGCTTCCGGTACCGCAATGTGTGCAGCTGCTTTTGCAAGAGGTGTGCGTATGGGACTTCTTCCTGCAGCACCTTATAAAGAGGCCAGCGAGCGTTCTGCGGAAGCTTTGAAAAAGTATTGTATCGACGAAGAGGGAAACATTTACGGTGTATGCCGTGGTTCCGGATATTCCTTCCGTTTGGATTACTACAAGCATGACTTGGCATGTGTGACCAATGATACCCATGGTACCGGTATCGTGTTGATTGCACTTCTGGAAGTAGAAAAGAATCGTAATCTGTAATTATTAAAGAACATCAATGGACCCCAACTCCAACAATATGGATGGTTGGGGTCTTTGTTCTTCGGTTGGCAGGATTTGAGAGAAGATCAAAAAGTGTGTTGTGACTATGAGCGAGAAAACAGAAAGAATAATTTCATATGGCATGCTGGTTCTCCTGATTTTGAGTCTCATCCCGATGATGTATTTGGGGCGTTTCAATCACCCTACCGGGGATGACTATTACTATGGCGCAGTTACTAAGAATGTGTTGGAAGAAACAGGTAGTGTTTTGCACACTTTGGCAGAGGCTGCAAGAGGTGTGGGAGTACAGTATCAGAGATGGCAGGGAACATATTCGGCCATGTTTCTCATGCACCTGCCCCCTCAATTATGGGGAGATTGGGCCTATCGGCTGTTTCCTGCGGTCTTATTGTTGACATTGATTGGTGGAATATTTTACCTTGGCAAACCATTTCTGTGCACGGCAATGCAGGGAAGTAAGTGGTTCTGGGTGACGGTATCTGCCGGTGTTTCCCTGCTTGCGATACAGACCGTACCCACCTGGGGAGAGACCTTTTACTGGTACAATGGTGCCATGTATTACACAGGATTCTTTGCCTTGGGATTGTATTTGCTGGGACTGTTTGCAAGATGGCTCTATCATGGTGGCAAGGGAAAAGTTGTGGCCATGATGGTGCTTGGTCTTTTCTTTGCCGGTGGAAATTATGTTTCTTTCTTGCCGGTGATGTTGATCGTGGCAGCAGTCTTGGTCTATCTCATCTGTCGTAAAGATAAGCGATGGGGCGGGACGGCCCTTGTATTGATTTCTTTGGTGGTGGGGCTACTCATCAGTGCCATGGCACCGGGCAATCAGCTGAGACAGGATGGTATGTGGCAAATTCCGATTTGGAAGGCAGTAGCAAAATCTCTGGTTCAGGGCATTCGATATGTAGACGCATGGACCACCATTTGGTGGTGGTTGATGGCGGTGGTATTGACCCCGTTTTTGTGGAAGTATGCACCGAAGGTAAAAAGCAATCTGTTATGGTTGGCAGTGTTTGGATATGGCTATGGTGTATTTTGCAGCATGTCCTGTCCTACTTTCTACACCATGAATTCCACAGGACCGGCAAGGGCGGTGGCCATTGTGTATTATGGTTATGTATTGACATCCATATGTGGATATGCGTGGGTGTTGGCCTGGGTGAAGAACCAATGGATGTTATTGGGAGAGAGACATGGAGAGAAGCAGCAATATGTATTTGCCAAATTCTCGGATAGAAAACTTATAAACAAGGGAAACTATGTGTGGATATCATTGATGATTGTTTTACTGGTAGTACAGTTGGTGCAGGGTGCTTTTGCAGACCTTTCCGTCACTGTAGCAACCCGATCTCTTGCCAGCGACGAAGCAGCAGGCTACGAAGCGGAATATCAGGAACGCATAGAAGTCTGGGAAGATAAAAAGATACAGGAAGTGATATTGCAACCTTATACAAATCGTCCTGTGATGTTATATGTGGGAGACTTTTCCGGTGATCCGGAGGAACCTACAAATCAAAAATTGGCAGAGTATTACCATAAAAAATCAGTGCATGTAGAGTATTGATAGTATAAAACGATTAGGTAAGATTGAAAGGAGAAATGAAAATGGCAGAAGTAAAATTAACCGGTGAAAACTTTATGGCAGAGGTGATGGAATCAGAAGTACCTGTATTGGTAGACTTTTACGCAGACTGGTGCGGCCCCTGTAAGATGCTTGCACCTGTGGTAGCACAGCTTGCAGAGGAATATGCAGGAAAGGCAAAGATTGCCAAGGCCAATGTGGATGAACAGATGGAATTAGCGTCCAAGTTTAGAGTAGTGAGCATCCCCACCATCCTTCTTTTTGATAAGGGACAGGTGGTAAAACAGTTTGTGGGATTCACCGCTAAGAATCAGTTGGCGGCAGAGTTGGACAAGTTGGTGTAAGTAGATTTAGCATAAGGGCATCGAAAAAGGACGCGGTTGCGTCCTTTTAGATTTCATAAATTCGGTTCGCTGTGGCATATTCCGTGGGAGACAAGCCGGTTTTATTGCGAAAGATTCTGCAAAAGTGATAGAGGCTGGAAAATCCACATTGTTCGGAAATCGCGGTTACGGTATATTCCGTATTTGTGAGTAGGTGTTTGGCCTTCTGGATGCGCATATTCAGGATATATTGCTTGGGTGATGTGTCGTAAAAAGTGTCAAACAGTTTTCGTAAGTACACCTCGCTGATATACGCCTGAGCAGCAATTTCAGAGTTGGAAAGGCCCGGAGAAGATATATGATCTTCTATGTATTGAATGATGGAGGACATTCGTTTGGACTGTGGTATGGATTCGTATGACACTTTGTCCAGCAAATCATAGAAGGCACTGTAGATTTTAAGAGGGCTTCTGCCGTTGACAAACAGATTGTTCAGGGCTTCAAAATCCTTTATACATGACTGGGGGTGTTGCAGATGAAAAACAATAATCTCATCGCATTTTAAATTCGTGCACTCGAAGTTGATAAGGGGAAACCAACCGGTGGCATCACCAAAAAGTCTGTATGCTCCACCTTGGGGTAAAAGAATGGCGGTACCGGGACGGGATACATATTTCTTGCCATTCATGGTATAGGTAATCTGCCCGCTTTGACAAAATGTTAAGCCATAGGTGGCACGACAGGATGTTTTGTAAATGCGGCTTTTCTTAGAGTATACAACTTGCGGGGGAAGGATTTTTGTGACAATTACATTTCTTAAATCGTACATATTTCAACACCTCTTTTTTATTTTATTATGTTCGGGAGGAAAAAACAAGAAAATACACAAAAATATAGAGGAAAAAAAGACAAATAGTATCAGAAAAGTTAAATTAATATCAGTTTTCATATTGTGAGTACAGATTATAAAACTTACAATCAAGGAAAGAAAAGGAGGATACAACAATGGATTTTACAGGTAAAGTAGCCATTTCCACAGGTGCGGCATCAGGTATGGGACTTTTGTTTGCCCAGAACTTTGCAGCGCTTGGCGGAAATGTATTAATGTGTGATGTCAATGAAGCGGTTCTTAATGAAAAAGTAGAAGAGATTAATGTCAAGGATGGTGGTCGAGCTATAGGTGTTATTTGTGACGTGCGCGACTATGTGCAGGTGTGTGCTGCCAGGGATAGAGCGGTGTCTGAGTGGGGGCGCATTGATGTGATGGCCAATTTTGCGGGTGGTACCGCAGTGAGAATGCAAAAAGTGGACACGAACAAATATAGAGAGTTTCCTGATGTCCCCATTGAAGTATACGATTGGGGATTGGATGTGAATTTGAAAGGACCTTTCTATTTTGCCCATGCTGTTTTAAAACAGATGCGAGAGCAGAATAGTGGGCTTATTATCAATATTGGTTCCATCACCGGAGCAGAGGGCGATGGTTATGGTATGGATTATCCTACTGCAAAAGCCGGTCTGATGCATGGATTGACAAAGAGCATTGCACAGTTTGGATCAAAATATGGAATTCGTTGTGTCTGTGTATCTCCCGGACCGGTCCTTACCAGAGCTAATATGGCTGAAATGCCCACACTTTTGGGCAGAGCTGCAGAGCCTCAGGAAATTATCGATTTGGTGTTGTTCCTTGCGTCAGAGAAAGGACAGTTCATCAACGGTGAAAACATTATGATTGATGGTGGTAGAAATGCCATGGGAAGGAAATGGTAGTTGCAGATATGACATTTTTGAATCATGAAAGACCGTTATTGACGGTGATGTTGGAGAACGAGACTCCTGAAGATGTTATTCGCAAGATACGAAATGCTAATTGCACAGGAGCCGATGCATATGGGTTGCAGGTGGAGTCATTAAAGCCGGAATACCATAATTCAGATATTTATAGCAGAATTATTGGAGAAATGCAGGGAAGGCCGGCATATGTAACCAACTATAGATTTAAGCATAACACCGGACAGTCGGATGAAGAATTGGCACAGGGCATGTTGGAAATTGCGAAAAGCGGAGCTACTCTGTGTGATGTAATGGGAGATATGTTCTGCAAACACCCGGAGGAACTTACGGATGATTCGGCAGCAATCAAAAAACAGATGGAATACATAGAAGAACTTCATGGAATGGGAGTAGAAGTCATTATGTCTTCGCATCTTTATAAATTTGCTCCCGCAGAGCGTGTGCTGGAGATTGCTAAGGAGCAGAAGCGTAGAGGAGCAGATATCATTAAGATTGTAACCGGCGCTGATACCATGGAGCAACAACTGGAAAATCTTAGGATTACAAACCTATTGAAGCAGGAATTGAATGCTCCTTTCTTGTTTTTATCCGGTGGGGAAAGCAAACTGCACAGAAGACTTGGTATCACACTGGGCTGCTGTATGGGCCTTTGCGTGTATGAGCACGACGCGTTATCCCATCCGCCTCAGCCGCTACTTTCTACCATGAAAACCATAAGAGATGGTATTGATTTTTAGCAGAGCAGATGTAACCCTATTTTTTCTTAAAGTCAGGTACTGCAATTAATACGCTGGCAGTGATGACCAGTAAGGAACCTAATATGGTAAAGAAATTGAAATCCTCCTGAAAGGCCAGGATGCCGATTACCACTCCGGTGATGGGCTCCAGTGTGCTTAAGATGGAGGATTTTTCGCCCCCAATGAGATAAGTTCCTTTTTGAAAAAGGACTACGGCGCCACTGGTTACGGACAGCGCAAATAGGGTACACATGACCCAACCTTTCATGCTACCGGGCAGGGTCAGTTGATTGGAACCAAGACACATGATAAGCATCTGCACGGCGCTCCAAAGAGCTACATAGAAACTAAAGTAGAATCCGTGGTTTTCTTCTGTCTGGAAATAGGGAAGGACAATCACATAAACAGCGAAGGCCAGACCGGAAGCAAGGGAAAGAATTACGCCGGTGGGGTGAAGTTTGCCCTGGGGATTATAGAATAACAGAATACCCGCGAAACACATTACCATACTGATGAGCGTGATCGGCATCAGTTTCTTTTTCAAAAACAATATGCCAATCAACACCACCAAAGAAGGATATACAAAATGAAAAATGGTGGCTGTGCCGGTGGCAAGGTAATGATAGGAACTAAAAAGCAAAACCGGAGTCAGGACGCATCCAAAAAGTGCAGGGATGGCGGCTTGAAGAAAAGGTTTTGCTTTTATTTTTAGAGTTTTTTCCTGTAATAGCGCAAGAATGGCAAGGCTGGGGAGTGCAATTAAATTGCGCAGGAATACCAAAGAGATGGAATTCACTCCGTCGGCGTAGATGTACTTTGCCATCAGGGGCATGCAACCAAAAATGATGGCACTCAATATAGTATATATGTAGCCCTTAATTAAATTGGTTTTATTCATTAACAAGAATCCTCCTTATTTCATATTATCATAACATGAGTAAGGAGGATTTCAAAGAAGAAACATTATTTATATCCTAAATATGTTTTGTTTTCATTTTACGTGCAATCAAGGTCAATACCAGTAGAATGATGTACAGGCATCCGATGATAACGAAAATGGCAGGCCATCCGAAGGTATCTTTTACGAAGCCGAACATCATGGCCTGTACTGCGGCACCCATATAGACCGCCCAGTCAAAGATGCCTACCACGGTAGAGGACAATGCCTTGCCGCCGATATCGCCTGCGATGGTCCAAATCACGCCGGTAACCATGGCAAATACGCCAAGAACAAAAAGCATACCGGAAGCTGCCAGCTGATTGGTGATGAAGGGGAACACCATCATGCCCCCAAAGGTAACCAGGGAAGCGATAATCAACATGGGTTCACGCTTGCCCTTGAGTAATTTGTCGGTGATGACAGGGAAAATAAACATGGCGCATGCCTGACCGAAGGGCAACAGGATGGAACTGAAAATACCATCCTTGATGGTAAGACCCAACTGTTCTGTAAAATAGGTGGGCACCCAGGTCAAAAGCCCGTAACGGCCGACACCGGCGATAGCAGAGATCAAACAGAAAATCAATACCTTGGGTTCAGAGAAGAGCAACTTATAAGGATACAGATAGCCTTTTGATTTGATTTCCTCTGCTAGAGCCTCCGTTTCGCCGTCTGATTCCTCCTTCCACTCTTCCAACCCTACATCCTTCGGGGAGTCTTTGAAGAACAAAAGGAACACTATTAAAATCAGTACCATGGGAACAATGGGGTAACGGAAGGCGGCACGCCAGCCCCACTCGGGGTTCATATGAAGACAAAGTAAAATGCACAGATAAGTGGTGACTTGCGCCATGCCGGAAAAGAAGGTGGCGAAGCCGGTAGCAAATCCTCGTTTCTGGGGAGGCCACCAAGCGTTGACAACGCCTAACCCATTGGCCCAAACCATGGATTGAAAGAACCCGTTCAATCCCCACAATACGGTAATCATACCAATGCTGTGTTGGAAAGAAATCACGATGTTTAACGCCGCACTACATATGACGCCAATGGTCATCAAGCGTTTGTAACCAAGGAATGCGCCTAATCGTCCGTTGATCAGTTGACCGAAGGCGTAGCACCAAAACAAGGCAGAGGAAACTCTTCCCATAATTGCGGTGCTGGAATCTAAGTCCTGCGCCATCTGTGTCATCACCAGATTGATATTCTGGCGGCCATTATAAAAGAACAAATAGGTAAAACCAAAACTTAATAAAACCAGCCAAGCGTATTTTTTTGCCTTTTCCATTGTATACTCCTCTCAACATTCTGAGCATATCTATTTATTTCAAGGCGATTATATCAATGTGAGTAGGATTTGTAAATATATTCCATGAAAATAATATGTATTTTCGTAAGTAAATGGCGGGGCTATTTTGCCCCGCCATTAAAATCGTAGTTTATCCAAAGAACAGAATATCGATCCTTTAATTCCTTTGCATATAAAACGGCATCGTTTATTTTATCTGTGCCATACAGGTCGTAGAATTCTTGTATGTCCAAATCCACCAAAAAAAGCAGGCGTTTGATTTCTTCTGCAGAAGGCATTTCTGCCAAAATCTCACGCATTTGTGCTTCCTTTCTGCGGTACTTCTGCATATCGGTATCTGCATATCTGCCGATTCTTTCCTGCAGGGCAATGCATCCTGGGGCGGAGGTTTTATAAATCTCTTCCATTTTGGAAAGATAGGCTTCCCTGTCCGGGCGATATACCTGCTTTGGCAAATTTTGTGTTGCCAGTTTCTCGCGGATTTGGGCAGTGATGACAGTGCCATATGCCACATCAATGCCATGGGGGAAGTATTCCTGTCCATGCAGGATGCCGGTAATTTCAAAGAAGTGGGACAAATGGTGTTCGCTGCCGGAAGCAGGGCGAGAGGAACCGGCAAAACTCATCATCACGCCGATGACCACCAGGGCTTCCATCAGGGTCTTCACACTTTCTTCATCCCGTTTCAAAATACCTTCTGCCAAATGAATGGTTTTCTGTACCTGTGTCATGGTAATGTCGTAAATATATTGGCAAAAATATTCGTCCGTCATTAGATGGCTTAATTTCCAATCATTCAAAGCAGAGAATTTACCGATGATATCACCGAAACCTGCTTTTAACATCTCCATAGGAGCGTTTGCCAATACGGTGGTATCTGCTACGATGGCAACAGGCAGTCCGGCAGGGTAGGTCACCTTCATGCCGCCGGTAATCATAGCGGCACCATCGGATGCATAGCCGTCCATAGAAGGGGCGGTGGCTACGATGGCATAGGGGATTTTATTGAAATGTGAGATGTATTTACACAAATCCTGAATCACGCCGGAGCCCACGCCCACAATGAAATCAATGCCATCCAGATGTGCCGTCACGGTATTGATAGCTTTTTCGTCAGGCACAAGCACAGTGTTGCCGGGGAATATCACCTTTCGGAGTGTCTTTCCCGACCCTCCTTCATTGGAAAGTTGGCTGGTGGGGGTGTTCTTGGCAATCTGACCAATCAAGGTATCTTCTGTAACTTTGCCTGCCGCGGCATAAGTATTTTCATCCGCAACCAGCAGGATGTTTTGATAGTTGGCGCAGATTTCTATGAGATGCCTGGTGGCATCTTTTTCTATATAAACAGATTGAATGGAACAGGTATGGTGTCTGCCACAGGTGCATTCCACGCCTTCTAATAATTCGTTGATGTTCATCAAATCACTCCTCAATTCTTAATGCGTCATAGTAGTTTTCGAAAGGTACATTCGAAATTACTTTTTATTGCATATCCTTGTACACATCACGGATATGGTCATAGACAAAAGTGGGCTTGGCCTCGCTTTTTTCTAAATCTTCCATGGTACCTTCACCGGAAAGAACAAAGATGGTGTTGATGCCGGCGTTTACACCACAGGCGATGTCTGTGTAAAGTCTATCGCCGATGAGTACGGTTTCCTCCGGGGTAAATCCCGTTTTTTCCATGGCTAGCAATGCCATAGTGGGCTGGGGTTTGCCGATGAAGGTGGGGCGTCTCTTGGTGGCGTTGTACAGCATTTCGCTGACGGAACCACAGTCCGGCACATAGCCGTACCAGGTAGGGCATACCCAATCCGGATTGGTAGCGATATAGTCCACACCCCGATCTAATAGGATGCAGGCATCTTCCAATTTCTGAAAGGTTAACTCCGTGTCAAAGCCCATGCAGAGGCAGTCAATGCCGTCTTCCAATGTGTCTGTAATGGGAAGACCGGCTGCACGCAACTGTTCTTTGAAGGAAGTGGTACCCAGAGCATAGATTTTCTTGTAGGTCTTTTTGTTTAGATAGAGGATGGTGGCATCGGTGGAGGTGAGAAAATCCTCCGCTGTAGAGGAAATTCCTAAGGATGCCAGTTTTTCTATGTATTTATCCACACTTTTGGAAGAGTTGTTAGTGAGAAAAATGTATTTTCCTCCAATGGTTTTCACATGTTCCAAAAAGTCAGTGACACCATCAAACAAATCGTTGTCCAGATAGATGGTGCCGTCCATATCCAGAAGAAATAATTTCAAAGCCTTTAGATTATTCATTTCAGCTCCTGTTCTGTGTTGCCACAATGTTACTGCCAAATACATCTTCGATTATAACATCTCCAATAGAAACGGGCAACTTCACAGTATTTTGATTGATGATTTCCATACACTCTGTCATTTTGTCCTTGGGAATGGTTCTGTCGGTTTTGACACTGATGATGGAGCCGTCGGCGCATTTCATGGTGGAGGTAATGGTTCTGACCGGGTTGGTGCATTCGTTTTCAGCATATACCTTTCCTCTGGGACAGGTATTGCCCTGTACATCGGTGACCACACCATTTTCTATCTGCACAGTGAGACTACAGCCCAAAGGACATACAATACAGGTTAGTTTTTTTTCCATATTAGAGCACCTCCAAAGAGAAGAATAATTCTGACACATCTGTCAGTTTATCTGCTTTCAATACGATACTTTCCATTTCGCCGGGAGCTACTTTAGGACGTCTTTTGGTGAGAACCAGCTCATCACCACAAGTTACGTTAATTTTTACGTTCTTATATACATCGCTGACGCGGAAGTAAACGGTTACATCCTTTTGTTTGGTAATTACCTGAGGCACGGTGTATCTGATTTTGCCGTCGGTGCGGATGGGGATGTGGATGGTTTGCGCTTTTTCATCGTGAATAAATTCCGCTGCTGCTTTGCCTGCGATTTCTGCTTCCTCGGATACGAAATCTACCAGGTCGTGAACATGCAGTACATTACCGCAGGCATAGACGCCGGGGATGGAAGTCTGTCTGTCCTGATCTACGGTGGCACCATTTGTGATGGGGCTTAAAGATACGCCTGCCTCTTTGGATAATTCATTTTCGGGAATAAGACCTACGGATAAAAGTAAAGTATCGCAGGGAATGTACTCTCTGGTAGTGGCGATGGGTTTCTTATTTTCATCTACCTGAGCAATGGTCACCCCTTCCACCCGGTCTTTGCCGTGGATTTCCACTACGGTATGGCTCAATTTCAGGGGAATGTTAAAGTCGTTCAGGCACTGCTCGATATTTCTGGCAAGACCACCGGAGTAGGGCATCAGTTCGCAAACCGCATGCACTTTTGCACCTTCCAAGGTCATTCTTCTTGCCATAATCAAGCCGATATCACCGCTGCCCAGAATTACCACATTTTTACCGGGCATATATCCCTTCATGTTCACATATTTTTGTGCAGTTCCGGCACTGTAGATACCGGCGGGACGGCTGCCTGCAATATTCAAAGCACCTTTGGCGCGCTCTCTACAGCCCATCGCCAGAATCACAGTCTTGGCCTGTATCTGGAAAATGCCTTCCTGGGCATTGGTAGCAGTGATGACTTTGTCCTCGGACAAATCCAGTACCATGGTGGAACATTTGTATTCGATGCCCAACTCTTTCACTTTTTTCTCATATTTCCAAGCGTATTCGGGGCCGGTCAGTTCCTCTCCGAATTTATGCAGGCCAAAACCATTGTGGATGCATTGTTGCAGGATACCACCCAGTTTTTCGTCTCTTTCTATAATAAGTATATCGCGAATGCCACTTTCATAAGCGGCAATGGCTGCACTCATACCTGCGGGGCCACCACCAATGATGACTAAATCTTTCATTCTTTTGCACCCTCCTTTGTTTTTCCGATATTGATGAAGGAAGTGCCACCGCATTTGGTGACAGCTTCATAGGGAATGTTCCATTCATTTGCCAGAAGTTCTGTGATGTAAGGACCGCAGAACCCACCCTGACAGCGTCCCATTTGGGCTCTGGTACGACGCTTGACACCGTCTAAGTCGGGAGCCTTGGGATTGTTACGGATGGCATCTAAGATTTCCCCTTCTGTGACCGTCTCGCAGCGACAGATGATTTTACCGTAAGCAGGGTTCTCGCGAATGATACGGTTCTTTTCTTCGATAGAGGCCTCGCGGAAGCCGTGCATGGGCGCACGCAAGGGATTGTAGTCCGGATTTTCTTCTAGCGTAAGTCCCTGTGCCTGTAGCATCTCTACAATGTAAAGCGCAATGGCAGGGGATGCGGACAGTCCCGGCGACTCTACGCCGGCTGCGTTTATAAAGCCTTTTTGGGGAGAAGTGAGAATGAAGTCTCCGGTACTTCCCACTGCACGCAAGCCACAGAAAGAGGTAATGGTTTTGCCAAGGGGTACATTTCCTATGTTTTCCCTTGCTTTGGAAATAATATCCGCAAAACCTTCCTCAGTGGTGTTTTTATTTTCTTTGTCCACCATATCCACGGATGTGGGACCTAACAAGAGGTTTCCGTCCACTGTGGGGGAAACCAGGATGCCTTTGCCCATTTTAGAGGGGGTTCTAAATAAGGTGTGACTCACCAGGTTGCCGCATTCCTTATCTAACAAGATGTACTCGCCTCTTCTGGGGTGTACCTGAAAAGAGGTGTCCCCAACCAGTGCAGCGATTTGGTCGGTATAGAGGCCTGCACAGTTGATGATAAAGCGGGCAGTAATGCAACCCTCTTCGGTGTTGCCTTCTGAATAGATTTTATATCCGCCTTCTGTCTCTTGAATTTGAGTCACCTTAAAATTGCATTTCAACTCTGCTCCATTGTCCATGGCGTTGCCGATGGCGGCGATGGTCAGCTCGTAAGGGCAGCAGATTGCACCGGTGGGCGCAAGTAATGCGCAGGTGGCATGTTCGGAGACATTGGGCTCCAAGGTATGTAATTCTTCTTGCTCAATGAGACGGACGCCTTCTACACCGTTTTTGATACCCCGTTCCACAAGCTCCAGCAAGGTATTGCGGTCTTCTTCGTCGAAGCCCAGTACCAGGGAACCGTTGTTGCGATATTTTACACCAAGTTCTTTACAGACTTCCGGCATCATTTTAGAGCCTGCCACATTTAGTTTTGCTTTCAGGCTACCTTCTTTTGCGTCAAAGCCGGCATGAACGATGGCAGAGTTGGCCTTGGTGGCGCCCATGGCAACATCGTTTTCTTTTTCCAAAATGCAGATCTTTAAATTGTATTTTGCAAGCGTCCGCGCGGTCATACCGCCGATCACACCTGCGCCGATAATGGCAATATCGTACATAACTGTTTCTCTCCTTATTGACAGTATTCCAAATTCCAGTCTATAATAAAACAATCAAAAATGATTAGCAATATTTGGCTAAAAGAATGATAAACGCTCAAAAACAATCACAAGGAGAGTGCAAATATGTTGATTGATGAACGATATGATGAGATTTTGAGGATATTGGATGAGGAACAGTATATTTCGGCTCAGGAATTGGCAAAAAGATTATATGTGAGCCTACCCACCATAAGAAGGGATTTGGCAGAATTGGATCAGAGAAATTTGATTGTAAGAAGTCATGGTGGAGCCAAGAAGGTACACCATGAACATACGGTGGCACCGCTAAATTATAGAAAAACAGTGAACGCACAGGAGAAACGTGCACTCTGTCGCGCAGCCGCAGAATTGATTCAAGACAATGAAATTATATTTATTGATTCTTCTACTACTACTTTGCAGATGGGAGAGTTTATCGATCCTAAGAAACAGGTGACAGTAATTACCAATGGCATTACCCTGGCGACCCGATTGGTGCAAAGAGGGATTAAGACCTATCTCACCGGCGGAGAGATTTTTCCCAACTCGTTGGCACATTTTGGAAGTTTTGCAGAGGACTTCATTCAGAGATTTAATATTGATACCTTTTTCTTTTCCTGTCACGGAGTAAACGAAAAGGGGATGTTGACTGACCCCAGCCTTCCTGAGACGCAAATCCGCAAGGTGGCGATTCATCAGTCCCGAAAAACAGTATTTTTATGTGACGAGACAAAGTTTTCCCTATCCACCCCTTATAATTTGGTGCCAATCCAGACGATTGATTGTGTAATCACAAATGCACGGGCGGTGGAGAAGTATTTTCAAGAAAAAGATATGGACAGAGTTATCATAGTGGAAAACTAATTTCTATTTGACGCGCGTCAAATAGAAGTATATAATATTTACACATACAGATACACATACACATACAGGAGGTGGCGGACATGGATAAAAAAGTAATATTGAAAAAACAAGATTTAACTTATCTTAAATGGGCGCATGGTAGAAGTTCCAGTGGTACGGCCGGTACTTTCCTGAAGGCACAGTCTGTCGTATCCGGTGAGAAGGTCTATTATAAATTATCTAATTTTGATAGCGAAAAGGGTATCGTAGGCCACGAATGTGTAAATGAGATTATAGTGGATCGTCTATTGACGATTCTGGGAATTGAACACCTTTCTTATCAATTAATTCACGCGGATGTAGAAATTGAGGGGAGAATTTATGAAACCTGGCTGTGTGCATCTAAGGACTTTAAGCAACAGGGCGAAAGTAAATCTGCGTTGGATAGTTACTACCAAATCAACAGACAGTCGGACGAAACCAGATATGATTTTTGCATAAACAAAGGTTGGAAAAAGTATATTGATGCAATGTTAGCAGTAGACTATTTAATACTGAATAGAGATCGTCATGGGGCAAATATAGAAGTGCTGCGGAATGGAAAAACGCGAACTGTAAGAATGGCTCCGATGTTTGATCATGGCTTGTCCTTTTTGTGTTCCTGTTATTCGGAGGACGAGATAGAAAAGTTTGACATCACAGGAGAGCGTCCCTGTCAGAACTTTATCGGTAGCCGCTCTGTGTATGAAAATTTGAAGCTGATTACGGACAAAGCAAATGTTTTTGTCAGACCGCTGACATTACAAGATAAGGATATCTTGTTTGCCGATTTGACAGGCATTTTGTCAAAGACCCATTTGAACAAAATTTGGGATATGCTTTGGTTGAGGTGGTGTGAATATGAAAAATTATGCAATTTATGACAAATCGCTGGACCGGAAGACACCGATTGGGTACCTGTTTTATTTTGAAGATTCCCGTAGTTATGTCGTGGAGTTATGCGAAGATTTGGACCAATGGGAGGCGCCCTTGTTGTTTCAAAGGTCTGTGTGCGAGCGGGAATACACGATTGAAGAAGATGTTGTGTCGATGTGGATTCGGGAGAGAGTGATTCCACCAAGCCGACAGAACATTGGTGCCATACTCAGGAATCATAAGATGAAGGAGTATAACGAAATGGCATTGCTGGCGCTATCCGGTGGCAGATGTTCCCAAGACGATTGTTATATTAGAGAAGTCTCATTTGAGGACATTCCTGCAACCATCCAAGGCAGACAGAGAGAAACCCTGGCGGAATGCCTACCCACAGAAGATGGTGCTTTGTTGTGCCTTTTTCGGGACGGTGTTGTATGCAAAGTGGAACCGGACAAATTAGTGAATGTACACCCGGATGCGTCTCGTGTCGCCAGGTACAAGCTATTGCTTGATAGCGTAAAGGTCGGTGCCGGTGGATATGCCGCGGTGTTCGATGAGACAATCAGAATTTCTTATAAAATACTGCGACGGGAGGGAGTGTGGATTCCCTTGTCTGCCAAGGACTTTTATGCATTTGTAAGCAGAAACATATTAGATACGACGGGAGTTTGTGACATCCTACAGTGCTCTAGACAGAATCTGGCATACTTGGTAAAAGAAAACAAAATCCGTCCTATCATCCAGGGCACCAAGGAAAACATGTACCTCAAGGGAGAGGTGGAGCGCCTGAAAGCGGATTAAAAAACATACCTGGTTTGAGATGGAGAAAATTATGAGAAAATACGAAAATCCGGAATTAATTAGTGAAAATAAAGAGCCTCAAAGGGCGTACTACATCCCTGTTGGAGAAGGAGCGTATCAGTCCTTAAACGGCACATGGCGATTTCAGTACTACGAACGCGATTTTGAAGAAGATTATATGGAAAAACCATGGGGAGAGATAGAAGTTCCCTCCTGTTGGCAGGCGGTTGGTTACGGAGATATCAATTATACCAATACTTGTTATCCTTATCCGGTGGATCCGCCCTATGTTCCTACGGAAAATCCAATGGGTGTCTATGAGAGAGAGTTTGAAGTGACAGACGTGACTCGCAAAACATATGTTGTGTTTGAGGGTGTTTCTTCTTGTATGGAATTATGGGTCAATGACCAATACATTGGCTATACCACAGGTAGCCACCTGCAGTCTGAATTTGATATTTCAGATGCAGTAGTTGCAGGATGTAATACCATGACCGCAAAGGTGCGAAAATGGTGTTTCGGAAGTTATTTAGAGGATCAGGATTTTTTCCGTTTTAATGGTATTTTTCGAGATGTTTATGTGCTGTCCAGACCCAAGGGACATATCAAAGATATCAAAATTACCACCTGCGCAAACAAGGTCTTGATAGAGACAGACGGACGAGGCACAGTGTCTCTCTATGATCAGGGACAGCCTATAGAACAAAAAGAATTCTGTGGAAATGTAGAGTTTGAAGTTAAGAACCCCACCCTTTGGAATGCGGAGAAACCCTATCTATATGAATTGGTATTTTCATACGCAGGAGAGACCATTTCTCAGAAATTTGGATTTGTGACCTATGGAATAGGGGACAAGGGGCAGTTTCTGGTAAATGGTGTGGAGGTAAAATTAAAAGGCGTGAACCATCATGACACCCATCCGTCCAAGGGATGGACTATGAATGATGACGAAGTGATGGAAGATCTGCTTCTGATGAAGAAACTAAACATCAATACCATCCGTACCTCCCATTACCCGCCCACACCTAAATTTCTTCAGATGTGCGATGCACTGGGATTTTATGTGATGCTGGAGACGGATTTGGAGTGCCATGGATTTATCAGCCGTTATCCCAATGCCTGGCAGTATGACTGTGTGGGCAATCCGATTTGGCTGACCAATCAAAGTCAGTGGGCAGCTGCATTTATGGATAGAATGGAGCGGGCCTACCACAGGGATAAAAACCATGCTTCCATTTTTGCCTGGTCTACGGGAAATGAAAGCGGACATGGAGACAATCATTATGCAATGCTTCAATGGGTGAAGCAGCAGGATCCCGGTAGATTAACCCATTGCGAGGATGCTTCCCGTGCCTCCTTCAACAAGGATTGTGTTCCTATTGATCCTTCTTTTGTAAGTAGAGCGGACCTCTTTTCTACTATGTACCCTGAGTTTGACTTTTTGCAGAGGGTGTTTGCACATCCGGAATTCAAATATCCCTATTTTATTTGCGAGTATTCCCATGCTATGGGCAATGGCCCGGGGGATGTGTGCGATTATTGGGAGACATTTTATGATCAACCTAATTTTGTGGGCGGATGTGTATGGGAATGGGTGGACCACACCCTGCTTGTGGACGGCGTGCCCAAATACGGTGGAGACTTTGAAGGGGAAATGACCCACGATGGGAACTTCTGCTGTGATGGCATGGTGCTGCACGACAGAAGCCTGAAAGCCGGTTCCTACGAAGTGAAGGCGGCATATCAGTATATGGATTGTACATTGGATGGCAATCAGGTGACAGTACATAACAAGTATTTCTTTACCAATTTGAACGAATATAAGTTTGTATACCAGATTAAAGTAGATGGAGAATGTATTTGCGAGAAAGAAATGCTGTTAGAAGTTGCGCCTGGAGAAAAATGTTCCTTTGAAATTGATTTGCCTAAAAGGGCAAGTTTGGGCGCATATATCATCTGCAGACTCTTTAGAGAGGATGGCTGGTGTGTTGCACAAAAGCAATTGGAACTGCCGACGGTATGGGAAAAGAAGGAACGATGCGAAATTCCTTGTATGGCTACTGAAGATGCCCACTTCGTGGTGTTTGAAGGAGAAGGTTTCAAGTATACCTTTTCCAAGGATTTGGGTACTTTGGTGGATATGGAGAAAAACGGCAAGAAGCAGCTTTTGTCTCCTGTGCAACTGACGTCTTTGCGTGCACCCATAGACAATGAGAGAAGAATGCGCAAGGAGTGGATGTGGGATGGTCCTTGGACGGGAGAGAATCTCGATCGCCAGTTCAACAAGATTTATGAATGCGTATTAAACGGGAATTGTGTGACAGTCAAAGGTTCTTTGGCAGGTGTGTCAAGAGTACCTTATTTCCATTATGAACTGCAGTTTGCTGTATATGCGGATGGAACGATACAGACCCATTTGAATGGTCAGGTGCGGGAGGATTGTTCGTGGTTGCCTCGTTTGGGATTTGAGTTCCGTCTGCCCTATGAGGCGGAGGAATTTACCTATTTTGGCATGGGACCAGGGGAAAGCTATTGCGATATGTACCGTGCAGCATCCGTGGATATGTATGAAAGCGATGCTGACAGTCAGTATGTTCCTTATATTGTACCTCAGGAGCATGGAAATCATACCAAGTCTAAACTGCTTCAAATGAGGGATTCCCTTCTTTTTGAAGCAGAGACGGAGTTTGACATCAACGTGTCCCACTACACAGCTAAGATGTTGATGGATGCAATGCACTGGGACGAACTGCACAAAGACACGGCAACCAATGTGCGTATTGATTATAAGGACTCCGGAATCGGCTCTAATTCCTGTGGACCGGAGTTGTTGGAGAAGTACCGTCTGAAGGAGAAGGAAATCCAGTTCACCTTCTATATTTCCTAATGTATACGGTATAAAATAAAATCCCCCGGACGGTGACCTGTGTGATAGGAAACCGTTTCGGGGGTTTTGTTTACGATTGCAACATTTTTTGTACGTATTTGTGAGGGGAAATCCCCTTCTGCTGGGTAAAGGTGCGAATGAAGTGGGAGTAGGAATTAAATCCTGATTTTTCGGCGGCTTCTGCTACGGAGGCGCCGTACATAAGTAGATTGGAAGCCACCACCAGGCGTTTATTCAGGATATACTCTTTGGGAGATAACCAGGTGTGCTTCTTGATTAGTCGCCAAAGGGTGGTGCTACTCATTGCAAACTGTTTTGCGATGCTGTCTACGGTCAGGTCTTCCTGGATGTGATCATTAATGTAGGTCAATATATCTGCAATTTCATTCTTATAAATGGGGGCGTGCAGGTTCTCCTTTTCTAATCGGGGAAGTATAAAATACAAAATATCCCCTAAGGCAGTGATTTTCTTGTAGTCGCTAAGGGGAGTGTTCGACTGACTTTCATCGCATGCACGCTGGAAAAGATCGGTCAACGCAGAAGTGTCCGCCTCGTTCATTACGACGAACGGAGAATGAGGTTTTTTTAGGATGGAGAGAGCGGGCTCCAGAGCGCTACATATTTTGATTGCCTGAAACTCATTAAAATTTAGTACAAACCGACGAAATTCCGTCTTTTGGGAGCGGAGTTTGTGAAGAGAAAATGGCGGAAAAATAAAAAGTGTTCCTTTCTGGGAAACAAATGTCTGCTCCTCCATCATGACTTCGATTCCTTCAGACAACATAAAGTTCAATTCAAAGGTGTCGTGCAAGTGTGTCACAATGGCATAATTGTCTTCGCTTTCTCTTTCGAATATGTTTTCTCTTTTCCAAATCTCATAGATATCTGCCATAATATGCTACCTCCAAGACAATTGTAATAAAACATGAAAGAAAATGCAATAAGATATTAAAAAAATGCATATTCATTAAAAAAATAATGTGGTAATATAAAAATACAAAATGGCAAAATAGCGATTTAATTACAAAATACAATGCAAGGAGGAGTGAAAGATGAGAAAAGCAAAGAAACTGGCAAGTATGTTAGCGTTAGCACTTTCTTTGTCCATGATTCTGTCTGCTTGTCAGGTACCTGAAGGCGTAGAAATTCCGTCCGGAGTTTCCGTTCCTTCCGACTTATCTGATTTGACCAGCGAGGAACTGGAACAGTTGGAATCCTATCTGGATGAGGTGGAAGGTTCTGTGGGTGCGGACAACAGCGAAGAGGCTGTTTCAGAAGACCAGCAGACGGAAGGCGCTGAGGAAGCCGCAGCGGATGCGGTGGATGCAGAAGGTGCAGAGGACGTCACTGATGGAAGGGCAGAAGTGACTACAGGGGTAGACAAAGACGCCGCTGAAAAAAGCACTGTGAAGTTACCTTCCGGTCGTGATTGGGTACATAAGATCCTGAATGTAGAAGAATATAGAAAGGCCTATCCTGATTTGCAGGCGGCGTATGGCGACAATTGGGACGGATACGTGGATCACTATTTGACCCATGGTTTGTATGAAGGCCGAGACGAGGGTAAATTATTTGACCCTTGGGTGTATGCGGAAAGTTATCCCGATGTAAAGGCAGCTTACGGTGATGATGTAAATGCAATCATTGCACATTATGTGAATCATGGTGTCAATGAGGGTAAGACTGCAGGTACTTCCGCAGGGTATGTGGATATGGCAGATAAGGTGTCCAGAGAGTACATGATGAGCCACGACGTAGTGGTGCGTGAGCCCGGTACACGTCTGGAGGCTCTGATAGGCCATGCAGAGACTGCTTTGAAATATGCCAGAAACATCGAAGGCGCAAACCAGCCCAGATTGTTTGTGGATGGTTACAATAAGTATACCTATGAACCTACCAAGTGGAATAAGGGGCTGCAGTCAGATGAACCTGTGGCATCCAATGTGTATTCTATATTGAATTTCCTGAAGATGTTGGATGGTTTGACCTTGATGACCGGAGATCCCAAGTATTACGAGGCTGCAAAGGAACAGATTACTGTTCGTTTCAACACGCCCGGATTGGTGGATGACAACGGTGTGTTCTATGCCGGAGGCCACGCGTTTATTGATGTTATGACCGGTGAAAAATTTGGTCTCGAGTATCACGAAACTAAGGATTATCAGCTTCCTTGGGAGTTTTTCTGGAAGATAGATCCGGAAGGCACCAAGAGAATGATTACAGGTTTGTGGAACGAGCATATTTTGGATTGGTCCAACCTGGCAATGAACCGTCACGGTGTATTTAACACTCCTATGACTGATGTATGGGACAGTGAATTTACAGATACCGATCCTTGGATGGAGGCAGCCAATGCGGCAGCATTCATGTCCACCGGTAACGACTTGATGGAGATGGCATTCTTCCTGACAGAGGCAACCGGCGACCCCAAGTATGCAGTTTGGGGCGAACGTATGCTGGACAAGTATATCGCGGTTGGTAACCCCGAGACCGGACTGGTGGGCGAGCAATACGGTATTATGACAGAGGATAGTACCTATGGTAAAGACAGATTTTTGGCCTCTGTTATCGGCGCAGATTTTGTCACCAGAACCGGATTTGATTTCAAGACCGCGACCATAGAAGATTACAAGATTTTTGGTGCCAACTCTCTGATTACCAGAACTTCATTGAAGTGTAATACAGCATACGGACCTTTGTTCTGGACCGAACTGTACAAACAGAACGGCAACGAAAAGATTTATAACTTTGTTAAGAGCAATATGCTCTCCTGGGAAGAATATATCTACGACCAGAAGTTGCATCGTTACAATACCCCCATCCTAAATGATGGTACGGACTTGAACGAAGGTAAGGACGGCAAGCAGTTGATTGCTACCAAAACCGGATATTATATGACCGAGGGCAAGCCCTTCCCTGAGTATGAGAGTGTATGGGGCGGTGTGTTCCCGGCATTGATTGCTACCGTAGACATGCTGAAGCCGGACGAAACCGAAGCTTATGAAAGATTGTGGACGGCAGCCCGTTCCTATGCGAGAAATGTAGGTTTGGGTGACATTGGTACCCGTATGGGCGAAAATATTGAGATGACTCCCGAAACCGGTCAGTGCGCGGCACAGTATGTTCAGGCAGTGCTGATGATGTACAAATACACCGGCGTTCAGGATTACCTGGATGCAGCATGTACTATGGCTGACCGCTTGGTGAAGTCTTCTTATAACCCTGAGGTTGGCGCTTTTGATACGGTGAAGAACTCCCCTTATATCGCACTGGATACAGAGACCATGTACGCGGTATTTATGACAGAGATGGCAGCACAGGGATATATCGATGAAATCGACTTTGGTATCTGCCATAGCGGTAGTGATATTCCTTATATTGGTAGAGGACAGGTGTCCACTTCCGAGGTGTGGTGGAACAAGTCCAATGTCCGTGTAAAGGAAGTGAAGTTTGACAGAGAGTCCTACAGCATCGTAGTAGACAGACCGATAGACTATAACTTCAGTGACCTTGCAGGTGCCAAGGAACCTTCTGCAATTAAGCAGATGGCAGCCATTGGTGTCATCAATGCGGAGGCAGATGGTTTGTATTATCCCCAGAAGGCAGTAACCCGTAGCGATTTGGTGCAGATGGTGAAGGCGTTCTTTGGTTTCGAAGATGCAGCTGTAATTGCAGATGTTTTTGCAGAAATAGATTTGGCAGAGACTTATGCACATTATGAAGTGACCAGAGCGGAAATGGCTTCTGTCATTGCCAGAGCACTGGCAGTTGCAATCCCTACAAAGACCTGGCAGAGCGCAGATGCAACCTATCGTTTGACCGATGCAGCAACGATTCCTGCCTGGGCAAAAGAGTATGCGGATATTGTAACCAACTATCGTTTGATGGTGGACTTGGAAGAGACCACATTTGATCCCACAGCAGTAGTAACGAAGGATATGGCAGCAGGCATCTTCCAGGAGGTAGGACGTTATGTGGCACCTCCTAACACGAAGGCGATTCTTCCTGAAGTGAAGCCCTTCAATGCAGATACCCCTGATTTGTTCTGGGAGTCCGCAGATACATCCATCGTAGAAGTGGACAGCAAGGGTAGATTGTATCCTGTCAGCGAAGGAACCACCAGAGTGCGTGTGACCTCCGATGAGGAATTTACCGACCTGATCGTGACTGTGGCAATGCAGAACGATTGGATGGTAAAAGAGGTATTCATCGACGGCGAACTTTATGAGGAGTTCAACCCTGATGTCTTTGCATATGAGATGAATTTGGATAAGGGTACTCATGCGGTACCCGTCATCACCGGTACCAGCTATAACGGTGCAGAGGTAATTGTAAATCCTCCTGCAGAACTGCCCGGCAGAGTAGAGTTCTATGTGGATGGCTCTGATGTGAAGTACACCATCGATATTGACAATACATTTATTGATTATATTGTAGACGAAAACTTTAACCACAAAATCGGGACACCGATCGAGAGCATTACCACCGACAGATTCCAGTGGTTCATCAATGGTATTACCATTGCATACAAGGACAGATGGAAAGTTATTCCCAAGAACTGGGTTAGACCCGACTATGAGGGTTACGGTTGTATGGTATTCCCTTATGAGCACAAGAAGAATCTGGATGGACAGATTTATCTGACCTTGAGTGAAGAAGATACCCAGTTGATGGGTGAAGCTGCCGACGACATGTTGATGGTATTCGAGATGGATATCGCAGTGAAGGACATGGAAGGCAAAAAGAACGGTTATGACCTGTGGTTTATGGAAACCTTCGGAAGCACTTACCATGCAGCAGCGCATTTCCGTATCGACCACAATGGTTTGCAGCGAGAAGTGAATAATACCAGCGACCACCGACCCACCAAGAGAGAACTGGTAGACGGTGAATTTATAAACTTCCGTATTGTAATTGATAAAAAGAACAGAACCTTTGATTATTTCTTCAATGGTGACCTGTTGCAGAAGGATATTGAATTCTTCCATCCCGGAGACAGAGTGCCTGACATTCATGCGATGTACATCGGTACTCCCATGGAGGAGGAAGCATGTAATGCCGAGTTGTTCATTGACAACCTGAAGATTTATCAGCTTACCCATGCGGGATATGAGGAGATGATGCCTCAGGAGGAACTGCCTCCTCCCACTCCTAAGCCGGAATGGTTGACCAATCCTATTAATATTGATTTTGATAAGTTTAAAGTAGGAACCACCATTCAGCAGACCGGTGAGGAGCCTTATGTGGGACATATCGGAGAGGGCAACTATTACAATTATGCTACGGTCGTAGAGAAGACGATTATCGATGCAGGTGCAACTGCAACCGATAAGTGTATGGAAATTAAGTATAGACCTGATTTGACCTATGACGGAAGCTTCCGTTACATCCTGGATGAGGCAGTATGGCAGCACCTGGGAGATGCGGCAGATGATAACAATCTGGTGGTAGAGATGGATGTGGCAATCGGTGGTGCCGATAAGAAGCCCAACGGTTATAACATTGCTGTTGCAGAGCCTCTCGCCAAGGGCTATCATGCCATTGCGAGATTGCTATTGAAAGAAAACGCAATCGGCCGTGCTGTGGATTCGACGAATAAGATGGTTGATCCCACCTTGCGTACAGCAACCACAGATGGCGTATTTAACAACATCAAGATTGTCATCAATAAAAAGACCAAGAACTTCAGCTACTATGTGGACGGAGTGATGGTAGAGCAGAATGTGAATGAACTTCATTCCAATGCAAATCAGATTGGTACAATCTGGTTCGCTGTAGAACAGGAAGCACCCGGTGCTTTGGACAGCAAGCTTTACGTGGATAACTTGAAGGTATATGTGGAAGCACCCGGAGCAGAGCCTACAGCCAGACCTACCCATGTGCCTGTACCCACACCTACTCCTGCACCCACCGCAACCCCTCATCCCTACCCTGTAAATGAGAATTACGATGGCTATGCAGAAGGCACTATCTTCAATAGTACTTCTACGGAATACTACAAGGCAGCAGTTGCGGAAGGCGCATATACTGCTTACGGTAAGGTAGTACCCAAGACTGTGGTGGATAGTACCGCTACAGAAGGCGATATGGTGATGGAATTCCGTCATGGCGACAGATTTGACCTGAATTTCCGTATTGACCTGTATCCCGAGAGAAAGTTCCACCTGGGAGACAAGGCAATGGGAAGCAAGTACCTTGTTGCAGAGGCAGATGTTGCCATCAAGGGCGATTATGTCAAAGAAAAGGGCTACCAGATATGGATGAACCAGAGAACCGCAAGCACCTATTATTCTGTGGCAAGATATAAAATAACAGACAATAAGGTACAGAGGTTTGTAGATTCCAGAACCTTGACTGCCGGTGTGGATTATACCAAGGGCGGATTTGCACACCTGATGATGGTGGTAGATAAACAGACCAGAAAGGTAACTTACTTCTGGAACGGTATGTTGGTGGAAAGCGAAGCAAATCCTATGTTCACCGAAACACCTGACTTTGGTGCAATCGTATTCATGATTCCCAAGGAGACAGACGAATCCTTTGACAGTAGATTCTATGTGGATAATTTAAAGCTGTACGAAGCAGATGAGATGCCTGTGGCACCCACCATGGCACCTGCAACCCCGGCACCTACATTGAATCCGGATATGCCTACTCCTACCCCTGCACCTACAGAAAATCCTTACTTTGTAGAACTGGATTTCGACGATGCAGAACTTGGCAAACTGATGCATACCTTTATCGGTGATCACTGGAAGGCAAGTCTGGGACTCAGCTTCCACCATGACAGGGGTAAAGTAGTTGCTAAGAATGTTGTGGATGCGGATGCAGCAGCCACTGACTACTGTATGGAATTTACACCGGTAACTTCATTGGACAGCAATGTGTATGATATGCCTTTTGCTATCGGTTTCCTGGGAGAAAAGCAATATCCATTGGGCAATCCTGTAACCATGGACAAATATGTGGTTGTGGAACTGGATATGGCCATTACCGGTAGTGACACCAAGAATGTTGGTTATGGTATCCGAATGGTGGGCGAAGGCTACTTCACTTTGACTAACTTCCGTCTGTACGACAACTACCTGGGACGCCACCTCAGCTCCGCAGTAATCAGTACTGCAAATGATAAGAATGCGTATAGCAAGGGCGAATTTGTTCATTTCAAGTGGGTACTCGACAGAGAGACCAAGAGATATACCTATTATCTCGATGGACAGATGGTGGAATCCAACGTGCTGGCACAGTTTAGCGGTGCGACAGAAACCCCCATCTTCAGACAGTTGGAGTTCATGATTTACAAAGAGTCTTTGGAGGCCGGAAAGACTTCCTATGATTCTAAGTTCTATGTAGATAATATTCAGGTTTATGTAACGGATGAGGCGCTCAATGAGGCGCCCACTCCGGCACCTACCGCGGCACCCACTGTGGCACCGGAAGCAACGGCTGCACCTACCCAGGCTCCCACAGAGGCGCCTACCGCGGCGCCCACCCAGGCTCCTGCAGGGGAAACGGTGGTGGCTCAGGTTTCCTTTGATGGTTTTGCGGAAAATACCGGCATGAGGAATATTTCCGGTGATGGCTGGAAGGGCGCATTGGATTGTGGCAACTACTGGAGATATGGCAATGTTGTCAGCAAGGCCGGCGCAGGGTTTGGCGGTGCAGACGGCGATATGTGCTTTGAATTTAAGCCCATGACCAATGTAAATAATGTGGAAAATACAGCAGACACCACCATCCGTGATTTGAACTTCCACATTGACCTGCTGGCAGACAGACAAATTGTCATTGGCCCCAATGCAACCGGCGATAAGTACGCAATCATCGAGATGGATGTTGCAATCAAAGGTGACGGTGAAAAGACCAGAGGTTACGATATTAGTGTAGGTACTGTTAACTACTACTGTCTGGCGAAATTCAACATTAAGGACAATGTAATTGGTCGTGTGAATACGGCAAGTACCGGAGCGTATGGTGGTAGCGCAAACTACACGAAGGGCGAAATGGTACATCTGAAATGTGTCATTGACAGACAGGCAAGAACCTTTGATTGGTATGTAAATGACCAATTGATTGAAGCAGGAGCACCTGCACTCTATAATGAAGAAAACATGATGGGTATCATTTCTCATGTGCGTATCCTAGATAAAAGCGAAACTCTTGCTGACGGTGTAACAGAGGATATCAGCAATAAACTGTATATTGATAATCTGGTATTTAAAACTACAAACTAAAAAGTTTAAATAAAATGATTATAACTAAGAGAGGCATCTTCCTTTGGAAGGTGCCTTTTTAGCAGAAATATGCTAAAAAACAGCAGAATAGTGCGTTGAAAAGAACAATAATTTAATGGTAAAATGAATTAGATGATTTATGATAGGCATATTATCTGAATAAATAATGTATTGAGGAGGAGAGAAGTATGAGACTGACGAAGAGACTGACAAGTATTTTGGCACTTATGTTAACCTTGTCCATGGTTCTTACCGGATGTCAGGTACCTGAAGGGGTAGAGATTCCGTCCGGAGTTTCCATACCTTCTGACATCACAGAGGAAGAATTGGCAGAGTTATTGCCTTCTTTGGAGCAGGAACTTGCTTCAGAGGAAGCAAGTGGTGAGGAGACGATAGAAGATGTACTTGTGGAGCCGGTGCCGGAGCAGGATATGCACGAGCCGGAAGCGGTTACCCCCGAGGCGGTAATCACTGAAGAAGAAATTACCACAGTATCTAAAGTGACCTTGCCTTCCGGTAGAGACTGGGTACACAAGATTTTGAATGTGGAAGAATACAGAAAGGCCTACAAAGATTTACAGGCAGTGTATGGCGATGATTGGGATGGCTATGTAGACCACTATCTGACCCATGGTCTGTACGAGGGCAGAGATGAAGGTAAGCTTTTTGATCCCTGGGCGTATGCGGAAGCCTATCCGGATGTAAAGGAAGCTTTTGGTGATGATGTAAATGCCATTATCGCTCATTATGTAAATCATGGTATCAACGAGGGCAAAACTGCCGGTACTGCAGCAGGTTATGTGGATATGGCAGATAAGACCTCCAGAGAATATATGATGAGTCATGATGTAATTGTGCGCGGACCCAGCACCAGAATGGAGGCGCTGATTTCTCATGCAGATATGGCATTGAAATATGGCCGAAACCTGGAAGGCGCACGCTATCCTAAACTGTTTGTGGATGGTTTGAATGTAGATACCTTAGAACCTGCTATTTGGAGTAGGGGATCCTCCAATGAATTTGTGGTTACGAACTTTTTGGGACAGGCAAACCTGCTGAAAATGTTAGATGGCTTGACCATGATGACCGGGGAGGAAAAATATCGTGATGCTGCCTATGAGCAGATCAGAGAACGTTTCATGGACCCCACATTGCATGACAAGCATGGTCTGGTTTATGGTACGGTACATAACCTGATAGATTTGATGAGTGAGAAGAAATCTTTGGCTTACCATGAGACCAAGGATGGACAGATTCCCTTGGAATTGTTCTGGGAAGCGGATCCCGAAGGTTGTAAGAGATTCATTGAGGGATATTGGATTGCTCATATTTATGATTGGAGCGCATTGACCATGAACCGTCATGGATATTGGGACAAGGATGTGGATGGAGCGACTATTTGGGATACACCTTATACCAATCCGGATCCCTATGTGGCATCCAATGAAGTTCCGTTCCTTTGTACCGGTAACGATATGATGGAAATGATGTACTTCCTGACGGAAAAAACCGGTGACCCTAAGTACCAGGTCTGGGGCGAAAGAATGTTGGATAAATATATCGGCATTATGAACCTGGAGACAGGATTGATTGGCCCCCAGTACGGTAATAACATTGACGGTGGCGGATACATTGGCGACAGATTCCTGCACAGCTTCCTTGGTGCAGATTTCGTGATGGACAACGGATTTGATTTCAAGACCGCTACTATGGAAGACTTCAGAATTGCCGGTCAGAATGCATTTGTCCGCCGAGATACCACCAAGAGTTCCATGGGATATGGTCCCCAGGACTATGTAGAGATGTACCGTTGGAGCGGCGATGAGAAGGTATATGACTTCATTAAATTGAATATGAAGGGCTTCGTGGATTATGTATATAATCAGGAGAAGCACATTTATAATACTCCTATGATGAATGACGGTACAGACGTCAATGAAGGCGACGGCGGTAAAAAACTGGTTGCCACCAAGGGTGGATATTATATCGCCGAAGGTAAGAGCTTTGCAGAGCAAGAAGGTGTTTGGGTTGGTGTAATGCTCGGCGCCATTGAAAGTTACAACATTTTGAAGCCTGAAGATGCAGATTTGAAGCAGAGATTGTGGGAAGCAATCCGTACCTTCTGCAGATTCGAAGGGTTAGGAGACCTGGGAACTTCCTTGGGTGAAAATGTAGATGTAAACCTAAATACAACTGCTTCAAGTGCTGAGATGGCTTTGACGGCAGTTATGCTGTATAAGTACTCCGGAAATGAGCAGTATTATAATTTGGCACTGCGTATAGGAGATAATATCGTGAAGTCCGGTTACAATCCGGAGATCGGTATGTTTATCTCCAGTTCCAAGGCGCCCTATCTGAAGTTTGATACCACACATATGTATGCGGTGTTCTGTGTAGAGGCAATGGCAAGAGGTTTCGTAGATGAAATCAATTTTGACCTGAGCCATAACGGCATTGACTGGATTGTGGAAGGTCAAGGACAGACACCGGAAACCACCCATTTGTATGGCCGTTCTAAGGTGAAGGTAAAGAAGGCGGGATTTGAAGCTGAGACCGAGACCGTCGTAGTAGATATGGACCCTAAGGTAAACTTTAACGACCTTGAAGGCGTGGAAGAGGCTCATGCGATCCGTCAGATGGCGTCCCTTGGTGTAGTGACAGGTGAGCCTGATGGTGCATATCAGCCCGCAGCCCATGTGACTCGTGGGGAGTTTGCAGGAATGGTGGCAAGACTCTTTGGGTATGAGCATGACGCAAATGTTACTCTGCCCTACGCAGATGTTACCACCGGAAACGCGAACTATGAAGACATCTGTGCAGTATATGCCGCAGGTGTCATTGATGAAAACTTTGCAAGCACCAATTTTGAACCTGAAAAAATTATCACCAGAGAAGAAGCCGCATCCATGGTAGTACTTGCTTTGGAAGCAGTGGATCCCAGTCAGGATAATTACTATATTGTAGATGCATTGTATCGTATCACTGACAAAGATCAGATTGCAGGTTGGGCGCTTCCTTATGCAGATGTATGTACCAACTATCGTCTGATGGTAGATATCGATGATGAAACCTTTGATCCTAAGACGGATGTAACCAAAGCTATGGCAGCTGACATCCTTGCAGAAGTGGCACGCTATGTGGAATTGAAGGTACAGAAATTGAACCTGGAGTTTACTCCTTACGATGCGGACAACCAGAAAATCACTTGGGAATCTGCAGACTGTTCCGTAGTGGAAGTGGATGCAATGGGTAGGTTGTACCCGGTAGGTACTGGCACAGCGAAGATTGTAGCTGAGATTGATGGAATCTATTCTTATATTGATGTAATTGTCTCTGAGAAGAGTGACTGGATGATTAAGGATATCACCATCAACGGAGCACTTTTGGATGGCTTTAATGCAAGCATTTTGGAATATGAAATCAACTTGGATAAGGGTGTGACACAGGTTCCCACCATTACAGCGAACAGCTACAGCGGTGCGCCCGTACAGGTAACATTACCTGCAGCATTGCCCGGAGCGGCGACATTGAAGGTAGAAGGCTGTGAAGTGGAATACACCATTCAGATTGACAATGACTATATTGAGTACATTGTGAATGATAACTTTAACCACAAATTAAATACATTGCTTGACAATTTGGGCGATGAGAAGTTTTCCTGGTTTATCAACGGTACTTCCCGCGAGGGTTACTTAAACGAGTGGAAGGTAGTGCCTAAGAACTGGGTAAGACCGGATTATGAGGGTTATGGATGTATCAGATTCCCTTATAGACATGAAAAGTATTTGAAGGCAAATGCGTATCTCTATCTCGCAAAGGAGACCAAGATTCCTGCGGGAGAGGAAGCAGATGATAAGATTGCCATTGTGGAAATGGAATTGGCAGTGAAGAACATGAAGGAGAAGGACAACGGATTTGAGGTTGTTTTGACCAGATTGCCTGCCAGCGATTTGTATCACAACATTGCAAGTTTCCTGATTACACCTGATAATACGATTATCCGTAGAATCAATTCTTCCAGTCTGAATGTGGGTACCAGACGCAAAATGCCGGATGGAGAGTTTGTCCATTTGGTAGTTGCAATGGATATGAAGAATAAGACATTCAACTACTACATCAACGGCGAATTGTTGGAGAAGGATGTTCCTTTCTTCCATGAAAATGCGCCTGACTTTGGTTGTATCCGATATACTACCATGCGAGAAGAGCACGAATCCAATGCGGAAATGTTCATGGACAATTTGAAGGTGTATAAATTGACCCGTGCAGCGTATACCGAAATGATGAGTCAGGAAGTGGTGCCTGATGCTACACCGGAACCGGAGTGGATTAGCAATCCTATTGATGAGAACTTTGATAAGTATCCTGATGGCACTACACATTCATCTATGGTTACAGATTATTATGGTTCTGTAGTAAACAGTTATATGTGGGATTATCAGAAGGTGGTACCCAAGACCGAGATTGACCCTACGGCTGCTGCTACGGATAAGGTATTCATGGTACAGACCAATCCTGAGTGCCCTATGGACGGTAACTTGAGATTTACATTGGATACTTCTGTGGCTCATGTGCTTGGTGATGGCGCGGTGGATGAAAATGTTGTCATGGAATTTGACTTTGCAGTATCCGGTACAAGTTCCAATTATAAAGGATTTGTGCTTGCAATGGCACAGCATTATCCTACCGGTACCAGGTCTATCAATAAGTTTGTCATCAATGACAAAGAAGTATACAGATTTATAGATTCTACCAATACAACAGATGGTACCCTTCGTACCGCTGTTACAAAGGGTGAATTCAACCACATGAAGATTGTGGTAAACAAGAAGACCAAGACAACAAGTTACTACATCAACGGTGTCATGATAGAAAAGGCATGTGCGCCTGTGCTTGCAAATGTACCGGATTTTGGTACGGTTCTGATTGGACCTATGCAGGATAATACACGAGACCTTGATGCGAAATTGTACCTGGATAATTTGAAGGTCTACACAGCACCTGTTTCCGAGGAGCCTACTCCCAGACCTACCAATGTACCTGTGCCTACAGCAACTCCGGCACCTACGGCAACACCTCATCCTTATCCCATCGACCAGACCTTTGATGAGTGGCCTGAGAATGGCTTGTTCCGTAACAGATTTGATGACCATTACTCTACCTCCGGGTCCGGATACAGTAAGGTAGTCAAGAGAAATCTGGTTGATGCAAGTGCAACGGCGACAGATATGATGGTTGAGTTCACACCGCAGTCTGATAAAGATACGGCATATCGCTTCAATTTGGACATTGCAAAGTCCTTTGTACTTGGCGATAAGGCATTTGGCAGCAGATATGTGGCTGTGGAAATGGAATTGGCAATTGCCGGAGCAGACGAGAGAACACAGGGTTATGTGATTCAGTTGGCAAGACATTTGTCCGGCGGTTATCATTCTGTGGCAACCCTTCATATCACGGACACACAGATTGCTGCAAGAAGCGATTCCAGTAACAATGATAGCAGAACTATCCGTCCTTATACCAAAGGCCAGTTCGGTAAGGTGATGGTTATCGTGGATAAGCAGACCAAGAAGTTCAACTTCTATTGGAATAACGAGTTGGTTATTGCAGACAAAGCACCTTTATTTGCAACCACGCCGGAATTGGGTACCATCTGTTTCAGTGTACTGAAAGGTGACGAGGGTATTGATTCCAAGTTGTATGTAGATAATGTAAAGATGTACGAATTGGATGCAATCCCCGGTATGCCTACTGCAGATCCCAATGCACCCACAGCAACGCCTGCACCTACTGCGGCGCCCACTAGTGCTCCTGAAGCCACTGTGGCACCTGCAGCGACAGCAGCACCCACCGCAGAGCCTACTGCAGCACCTACGTACACTCCTGTGATTGTAGATATGGATTTTGATGCGTATGAAGCAGGTACTCAGATTGGCTCCATTTCCGGAGATTTCTGGATCGGAAAGTGGGGTATCTCCTTCAATCATAACAAAGGTCAGGTGGTAGCAAAGAAGGATGCATTAGATGCTACTGCGGCGAGTACAGATATGGTATATGAGGTAAGACCTGCAACTTCTGCAGATACTTACAAATATAACTCTACCGCCTACATTAACATCAATGAGGAGAAGTGGTATCCCCTTGGTGAAACTGTGACCGATGAGAAATATCTTGTGGTAGAGATGGATATGGCATTGAATGGTGGCGGTACACAGACCCATCCCACAGGATATGCAATCCGTATCGGCGGTGACGGCAACTATGGATTGACCAATTTCAAGTTGTACGCAGACCACTTAGGAAGACACTTGGATTCCTCCACAGTAACATCGTTACGTGCTGATAGTAAGAATGCATACACTAAGGGAACAGTTGGACATCTGAAATGGGTGCTTGACAGAGAGACCAAGAAGTATTCCTATTTCTGGAATGGTCAGTTGGTAGAGAGCAATATCACAGCCCAGTTCAGTGGTGCACACCAGACACCTGCTGTGAAGTACCTGTTCATTCAGGCACTGACGGTGACCTTGGAGGAAGGTGTAGAAAGTTTTGATGAAGCATTCTACCTAGATAATATAGAAGTATATGTAACCAATGAAAGTCCTTTGGCAACACCGGCGCCCACCGTGGCACCGGAAGCCACTGCGGCACCTACTACGGCACCTGTGGCAACGGAGGCACCTACAGAAGCACCGGCCACGCCTGCGCCTACTGTAGCACCTACAGAAGCACCGGTAGCTGAGCCTTATGCAATCAATACCTCGTTTGATGAGTTTGAGATTGGCAAGTTGGCGCACAAGCTTAGTGGTGATGGATGGGCCAGCGATTGGAATCTGAGTTTTCACCATGATAGAGGAGTTGTTGTAGCGAAGAATGCTGTTTTCGCAGGTGCAGCGGCAAATGACCATTGTGTGGAACTGGGTGTATGTACCTCTGTTGATGAGAAGTTTTACAATCTGCCCTATTTCATTAGAATTAATGATGACAAGCAGCTTCCTCTCGGAAGTCCTGTAGATTCCCAGAAATATGTGGTGGCAGAATTTGACATGGCAATTGTGGGAGCAGATGCAAAGACGGAAGGATACGAGATTCGTTTCGGCGGCATAGATAATTTCAGCATCGCACAATTTAGACTTTATGATGACGGATTGTATCGAAATATTGACTCTTCGCTGAGACAGAAGAAAGCAGACTATACCAAGGGCCAGTTCGTGCATATGAAATTGGTAATCGATAGAGCTACCAAGAAGTATACCTATTATTTGAATGGTCAATTGGTGGAAAGCAATGTAGCTGCATTATTTGGAGGAGAGAATCATACTCCTGCACTGAAGAATCTTCGTTTTACATCTCTGAAGGAAACATTAGGAGAAGGTGTGGAAAGTTTGGATACCAGATTTTATTTGGATAACGTGAAGATTTACAGTACCGATGCAGAGCCCACATCATAATCAATTGAACAAAAGAAAATAAAAAATCTGCAGGTGTTATACCTGCAGATTTTTATTGTGTATTTAATAAGTAATCTGATTTTAAAATATTATTTCAGTGCGTTAATCACAGCGTTTTTAATGTCTATCATACCCTGTACGTTTGGATGCCCTCCCGTAGCAGTAATGTTTGAGATATACACCTCCACCAAATCATACTTTTTGCATGCATCTTGGAATCCTTTGGTGATTTCAGGTGACAGGTAATCTGCGTTAATCATGCAATAGATGGTGGCATGAGGTAAAGTCGCTCGCAGTCCTTTGAAGAAATAGGAGATGGCAGGTAGCACATTGTAAAGCTCTTTTTTCTCAAAACCATCATATTTCATTTCGCCACAAGCGGCACCGCACCATGCATCGTTGGTTGCTCCCATCACAAAGACAGTGTCAACATGGTTTTGTGCAAAGAAGCCCTCTTCGATTTTTTGCTCTAACCGATAGATAAACGAAGAAGAACGGGAACAATCACCGTCATATCCTGTGTAGCAAATGGTGGAGCCGGACCAACTGTTGTTATGTAATAAGTTGAAGTTGCCTTCCTCCATGACTTGATGCCACCAGGTTTCTTCCACCTTGGTTACACCGGTTTCGTTGGGATCTTGGGTGGAGTAGTAAGTGGCATAGCCTTTAGGATTGTATCCCTCAAAGGTAGAGTAGCTATCTCCGAAAATCATTGCATTGTTTGACATATGATATCCTCCTTTATGTTATCTGAAATTCCTATGACAGTTTTGTTTTAAAAATTCTTTGATTTCGCCGTTGTCTTTATCCTCGTAATATCCGATTAAAAGTTTCTTGAATTCAGACACGTGATTTTCGGGGATGACAAGCAAACCGCCTGCTTTGGAAATTAAATAGTGATTGGCAAATATTACGGAAGCGCGCTTATTACCATCATTGAAAATTTGTGTTTTCATACAGTAAAGACAAAGCTCAATAGCAATATTTATGGGTTCATCATTGCGGTTTATAATTTCTAAAATATTTTCTATAACAATCGTTTCTATCGGCAAAGGCGGTATATAAGAAGTGCCGCCGATAGTAACGGGAACACCACGAATTCTACCTCCACTTGCAAAAAATCCTTCGTTTACAAGTTTTGCAATATGACAAAGGATAGAATAATCACTCTTCACCTGCAAAACATCTTTGTCTAAAATAAATTCCCAAGCATGTTTAAGATTTAATATTTTCTGTACGTCGCTTGCCGTAACACCGTTAACTATACCATTTTCAATAATATCTTCGGTTTGCGGAAAAGAGGTTGCAACACCTTCTAAAACCGCCTGCTCATAAATGGATAATTTCATATTCATTCGGGCAAAATCAAGATTCAAAAGCACATCGGGAGATAATTCGTTTTCTGTGAACCCTTTTTCGGCAAGCAATTTTTCAACCTTACGAATTTGCTTACGCAGTTCCTTTGCTTCTACATTATTGCGAAGCAAAAGCTGATAAAGCGTATCGGAATATACATCAACATAGGTTGATGTTACTCGGCTGCCAACACGTTTACGAACGTATAAATATTTCCCACTCTGATTTTCCTTTATTTCGGGTGTGCCGTCATAAGCCAATAATTTAAGTCTGGCATATAAATCGGCGCGTTGTTCCAATAATTCATATATTTCGGGGTAATTGTTCATACCAAACTCCTTTTAGGGAACTTTCTATAAGTTTATTATAGATAATGTTCCCTAAATGGTCAAGTGTTATTCATTTCGACAAGTTTTGCTAATATAACATTATTTAATGTGTTCCAACGTAAGTTTTACTCTATCGCTTATTTTAACGGTATCAATGCCGAAAATGGAGGTATGTAATGTGTCATTTATCGGTTTTATCCAATATTCCGGAATGGTTGTTCAATTTTTAAATAAGTTTTATACAGAGTAAGAAATGACAAAAGGAGAAATTTATATATTCAAGCTGTCACAAATAAAGCCGGATGAGCGCTGTAGATTCATCCGGCTTTGTATTTGTAAAATCGAATTTACGGAGCGTGGTTTTGTGAAATCATCAAAACACGTAGAGATTTGAAAGAATTTATGATACAATGTAACTTATGAATTTATACTCACGCATAAATGGGTTGGAAAGAAGGTGGTCAGATGATTAGAATTGCCATATGTGACGACGAGAAAAAGTATCGGGACGCAGTGAAGGATATGCTGGAACTGTATATGAGAGACAGAAGCGTACAGTATGAAGTGGACGCATTTGGTATCTCGTCGGAGCTTGTTGATATCACCGAGAAAGGTGTGGTATATGATATCTATCTCTTGGACATCTATATGCCCGGCATTACCGGGATGAGTATTGCCACGGAACTTCGCAACCGTGGTGTCAAAAGTCCTATTATTTTTCTTACCTCCTCCACTGACCACGCGCTGGAGGCCTTCGGTGTGGATGCGACGCATTACCTGTTGAAACCCTACACAAAAGAAGATTTCCATATGGGTATGGACAAGGCGGTGCAAAGCATGGCATCCCGCAGGGACGACAGTATTGTCCTAAAGGTGGATAATGAGTATAGAAATATTCCTGTTTCTAAGATTAGTTATTGTCAGGCGGAGGATAAGTACCAGAGTATTTATCTCGAGAAAGAAGAGAAACTGCTTATCCGCATCACGGGAACGGAACTGTATAAGCAACTATCAGAATTTCCCTGCTTTTACCACTGTGGCAGGGCGCATATCATCAACTTGGACCATATAAGCAGGGTGACATTGAATGGTGTGGTGTTTAAGAATGGTATTCAGCTTACCCTTCCCCATGCTACGGTTGCGGGTTTACGGTCAGCTTTCTTTGACTATTTCAACTAGGAGGTGTTTTTGAATGCAATTGATTTTCTTTCTAATCCTCAGTGTGCTTTCCCATATTGGCGCCTCCTTGTTTTTTGCAAAACCGCGTTTTAATAAAATGATAACAGCTGCCATTTGGTTGATTTATGGGGTTGTTTTTCTGGTATTGCCACCGAACACACCGCATGTGAACTTCTTTATTTCTTTCGGTATTCATATAGTGTTGTTTTTTATTACCACCGCAGGCCGTGCCGTTGAAAAGGGCTTTCTGTTTTTTAGCTATGCTACTACTTATACCTGTTTCAGCACCATATTTAACATGCTGGACTATAGAGCAGAACACATGGTTACGAAGATGATTCTTGCTGTTGTACTTATGACAATTATGCAATTTATTTTGTATGTGGTACTGCTGCCTTCCTTCCGAAAAGTGGCGATGTATATCCGTGCTGGGTGGGGCAAATTTTACGGAGTGGTAATTAGTTTCTGGGCGCTTATCGTGGGCCAGTCCCTGTTTACCATGCTGACACCCATGAGCCGTCAGGAAAGTATCATCTTCCTGCTCACCATGCTGGCTTTTTGTGTCACCTATATATCTTTGTTCATCAGTATGAAAAATTTGGTAGAATTGTCTCGCGAAAAGCAAAATTCCCTGCACACGGAGCTTTTGCAGGCACAGGTAAATGCCAGTGCAAAGGAAGCGGAACTTGTGCGCCAAAACCGTCACGATATGCGTTTCCATTATCAGACACTTTTGTCTATGGCGAGTGGTGGAGAGACTGATAAGATTATTGAATATGTAAAACAGCAAAGCGAAAGTATCGAGACCATGTCCACAGAACGGTATTGTGAAAATGAAACCATCAACAATATTTTGAGAGTCTTCTATCAAAAGGCATCCGAGAAAAATATTGCAATGGACATTCGCGCCGCGGCAAAACCGGATATTTCCGTACCGTCACCGGCTCTTGTTACGATTGTTGCAAATATCGTGGAGAATGCGCTTCATGGTGCCGTGGATAGCGGTCATGATGCCCCGTCCATCACAGTTTCCATCAAGCACAAATCGGGACGCCTGGTGGTGTGCTGTGAGAATTCATGTGATCCTGCCATGAACTTCAGTGAAATGCCGGAGCACATGCAAGGAATCGGCGTACATAGTATCATTTCCACGGCGGAAAAATATAACGGAACCTGTCGTTTTTTTGCCCATGAAGGAGTGTTCCGGTGCATGGTAATTATGGATGAATAATCGCATTGAAACTTTAGAAATCCCTGCCTTTGCGGCAGGGATTTTTTTGTGTTGCGAACCCCTAAATTTCACGACAAAAAAAGAACATTTCACGACATTCTTATGCCGTCTGTTGTTTCCTGATATATGATAACAGAGTGAAAATATTGTTTTACGGAGGTATTTGTGATGAATAAAGAAGGTTCTCAAATTGTTATCAGTAAAAAAACATTAGTGATTGGTTTGGTTATTATATTTGTGTTTATTGCGGGAGTTGTTACTCTGGCACTTGGTTGGAATACATGGTTTGGTGGTGCAGCGGCTTCGTCGCAGACGGAAGAACTGGCGATTGACCCGGGTGCGCAGAAATGGGATGGACTTAAATTGCCGGACAAAACAGAGGATGCACCTGCTGTGGGGATCAAAATACCCGGTTATCCGTCCATTACACTTGCGGCAGATCAACAGACTGTGAATGCGGCATTAGTAAATCCGGAAGGTAACCCGTGCTACTTTACCTTTGAAATCGTCCTAAAGGATAGCGGAGAATCCATTTTTCAATCCAAATTAGTGCCTCCCGGTCAGGCTCTAACCGAGATTACCATGTCCCGGGCATTGAGCGCGGGAGAATATGAAGCCACCATTAAAATTACCACTACATCTTTGGCAGATGGATCGGCAATGAATGGTGCAAATGTAGAAACTGTGTTGGTGGTAAGATAATATGGAGCACATAGAAAAAGAGAACTTAAGCAAGAGTGGACAAGAGATTACCCGTGATACTACTTGCCCTTGTTTTGAGGGAAGAAAAAGTATGTTTGCAATAGAACCTATTTGCTGGTTCTGTAGGTATGCGGGATTTGATCTTAATGACGATAAACTTCCTGAACGGGGTACTTGCTGTTACCCCAAAGAACAAAAAGGAAAGGAGGGAATGCCGTGAAAAAGAAAATATGGAGTATGCTGTTTGGCTTTGCAATGGCTATAACTATGCTTTCACTCATAAGTACGACAGTGCGTGCGGAGGAAGATCCAACGAGAATCTATCGTACTGCAGAGTACAGCTACCAAAGTGATTCCGACCCATCCAGCATTTCACTTTCGAGATTTGTGCACAGTTTAGGCACTTGGGACAGCAATTTACTCTCTGTTGCAACAACGGACTTTATTGCGCTCTTTGTGGTGCTTGAACTGGAATGCGAGATTCCTGCCTATTCTAAAATAGCCTATGACTTTTATCCTGAAGTGTCAGCAGTATCAATGACTCCAACTTGCTCCTCCTACTTTGGTGTGGAGATGTTCCAATTTGATAACTATGGAGATTGGAATGGCATTACCTTCAATACCGATGAGAATCTGACCCTTAGTTCTTCCTATTCTCTTGGAAGAAATATTCAAAAAGGCGGCGTGTTCAATATGGACAGCCAAGTGGTAGCGAAGGATCGTTTTACAAAGGAATTCGATAATTCCCAGGGTAAAGCAACAACGGAAAGCTTTTATTATGGATTGCTGTATTTTTACCGCACCACAAGTATAGCGAATCATCAGATGGGCGCCGAGTGGAATTTTTTAACCCAATCCTGGTCATATGATAAATACATCCACTATGATGCCAACGGCGGCAGCGGTTTAGCTGAGACCGTGGTTGCCGATGAATATGCAGAAGTAACCCTGCATAGCGGCGAAGGCTTTACCAAGGAAAACTCCGCATTTGTAGGCTGGTCGGATGGCAGCACCACCTATGCCCCCGGCGGCGAATATTCCAAGACGGAAGGCGCCCGACTCTCTGCACAGTATCTGACCTATGATCTGAACGGAGGCAGCGGTACAGTCGTACCGGGCAGCCGCGATGAAAATGGTATTGTCATTGCCAGTGCCGATGGCATCAGCAAGGAAAATTCCGTATTCGTGAGCTGGTTTGACAATAATACGAGTTATGACCCAGGCGAATTATATACCGGAACGAAGGGTATCAGGTTATATGCCCAGTATCTGACCTACGATCTGAATGGTGGCAGCGGTACAGTCGTACCGGGAACCCGTGACGAAAACGGCATAGCATTTGCCGGCGGTGAAGGCATCACAAAGCCCAATTCCGCTTTCCTCGGCTGGGGAAAATCTGCTACTGGTGGCAGCGTCTATGCCCCTGGATATATATATAGTGGAAAGGTAGGTAATAGGTATTTTGCCCAGTATCTGACCTACGATCTCAGTGGCTGTAGCGGTACTGTCGAACCGGGTAGCCGAGGTGAAGACGGCATTGTCATTGCCGATGGCAGCGGTGTTCATAAAACCGGTCACACCTTCAAAGGTTGGAATACCCAAAGGGATGGCAGCGGCGAGTCTTATGCGCAGGGTGATATTTATCCCAGCCGTGAGGGCCTCACCATATATCCCATTTTTGAACCGAATAAATACGACCTGACCCTGACTCAGGACAACTGCACCATAACCGTTAACCAGAACCCCGCTACTTACGGTACTCAGGTAGAAATACTGGCAGAACCTGCCTCTGGCTATCGGGTAGATGGATACCATGTATATAAGACTAATAACCTGACGGTTGCGGTTTCCCTCAGCAGCGCAAACACCTTCATCCAGCCGGAGTATCCGGTTACGGTCAAGCCCGTTATGAGCAAGATCCCCTATGCCATTGAGAACTTGCCCGCCGAAAACGGCACTTTTACCGTCAGCCATGAAACCGCATGTATCGGTGATACGGTTACCGTCACCGCAACCCCGGATGAAGGTTTTGAATTGGATACCATCACCGTCAGCCGGGCTGATAACGGCGCATTTCTCACTGTAAACGACGGTAAATTCACCATGGTTCCTGCCGGCGTGCGGGTATCGGTCACTTTCAAAAATCAACTTTATAATATTACCAAGGCGACTACCACCAACGGTAGCTTTACCCTGAATCCCGACAAGGCCATCATGGGCGATACGGTGGTGGTAAATGCCGTGCCCAACGAGGGCTATAGAGTCAAGTCCATTACCGCATACAAGACCGGCGATGAAAAAGTAACCGTGGAGGTGTCAGCCGGCAGCTTCGTGATGCCTGCATATCCCGTAACCGTGGCGGTAGAATTTGAAACTGCTTTCTCGGAAATCTTCAAATCTACCAGTATCGAAAACGGCGATATTGCAATCAGCCATACCGAAGCACAACCGGGTGAAACCGTAAGTGTCAGTGCAGTAGGTGCCGAGGGCTATACATTGGATACCATCGCAGTTTATAAAACCAATGATCCTTCTGTGACGGTGCCTGTGTTGGGCAACAACTTTGTGATGCCTACATATCCCGTAACCGTCCACGCCACCTTTAAAAAGATCAACTATACCGTATCGGTGGTAGATGATGCCAATGAGAAAGGTAGCTTCACCGTGAACAAGGCCATCGCTCAGATAGGTGACACCATCACAGTGGACGTTTCCTGCGCCGAGGGATGGGCAGTCCGTTCTATTACTCTGACGAATAGTAACGGAGAATCCAGACTTGTGGGTAAGGTATTCACCATGCCGGCGGATAATGTCACGGTGAGCGTGTCCTATATGGTTATTCCCACCTATGTCATCACCATTCCGGCTACGACAGAGTTGGGCGGCGCACCTATGACTGTTGCCATTACCAGTGCAGTTACGGAAGAGGGTGTAAACCTGAAGGTTAATCTGGAAACCGATTTTACGGCCCGTACCAATGAAGGTGCAGAAAAGACCTTTACCATCAATGGAGGTACCGTGCAAAGTGGCGATGTTATTTTAACAGTTGCGGGCGGCGGCACCCCCTCAAATCCCAAATCCGGAAGCGTACAGCTTTCCCTTGACTGGGACGAAACTTATCAGTATTCCGGTAATTACCGTGCCCCCCTTGCCTTTACCATCAAGGTAGAGGATGCGGGCTATGACCAAACCGAATGAGGAGGAGCGATATGAAAAAAAGAATACTTAGTCTGCTTCTCAGCATCGTGATGGTGGCAGCTATGCTACCCACTACGGTCTTTGCAACAATCTATGAGTTTCAAACTGTGGATATGCATAGTTTGACGAGGGGCGATGTTGTTACAAAAGGAACGGTGATTTATGTGAGTACAAAAGGGTCGTATATAGACTATCCCAAACAGATAAGTAGCGATTATCCCGCTGATAGGGGGCCCACATATTCGAGGCAGGGCTATTATACTTGTGATAAGAATTATTATGTTGTTCATTCTTATGGCGCTGATAGAACACTCTATCTTTATCCACTTCCCACTGTTACGTTTAATGCAAACGGCGGCAGCGTGGACATGGAGAGCAAGTGGGTCATCCCTAGCCCGGGTACTAACTGTACATATGGTGATCTGCCTACCCCGACGCGAACTAACTGTACATTCGTCGGCTGGTTTACGGCGGCGGAGGGCGGTACACAGGTAACGAGCAGCACAACAGTTACCCAAACTTCCAACCACACCCTTTACGCGCGATGGATACCGCACAGCATTACATTCAACTATCAGCCAAACGGCGGTAGTCCCGCAGACAATAACGTCACATGGGTAGCAACCGCTGACGGCATATTTCCGGACAACCATTGGAATTATACAAACAGCAGTGATAAAAACTATATGACTCGCACGGGCTATACCGCCACCGGCTATTATGCCAAGACAGATGGCACTTGCCTTTATGGGCAGGATTTTGTTTTCGAAAGCTATGAAGACCTGTGCGCCAAATACGGTGTCAGCACGAGCACCCAAAGTACCACTATTGATATTTACGCTCAGTGGTCGCCCAATACTTACACCGTAAGCTTTAACGGAAACGGCGCTACCGGCGGTAGTACCGCCGCCCAGAGTTTTACTTACGATACAGCCCAGAACCTGCGGGCAAACGGATTCCAGCAAAAGTATACGGTCACTTATGACCTGGGGGATGGTCCCACAGCCACCTCTGCCACCGCAACATCAACCTTCAAGGGTTGGAACACCGCAACAAACGGCAGCGGCACCGCCTATTCCAATCAGCAGTCGGTAAAAAATTTGACCGCCACCAATGGCGATGCGGTGACACTGTATGCCCAATGGACGAAAGGTTCTGTGACCCTTCCCAGCCCCCAAAAGACGGGTATGGTGTGTACCGGATGGTATACATCCTCCGGCACAAAGGTGGGCGACTGTGGCGGCAACTACACCCCTTCGGACAACATTACCCTCTACGCCCACTGGGAAACATTGGGCCACACCGTCACCTGGAAGAATTACGACGGAACCATCCTGGAAACCGATGCGGCTGTTGCCCAGGGTGCGACACCAACCTACAACGGCGCAATTCCTGCAAAACCGGACACTACCGAAAAGTCTTATATTTTCTCCGGATGGAGTCCTGCCATTTCTCCCGTAACAGGCAATGTGACCTATACCGCGCAATTTACCGAAACGCCTCGACAATATGCTCTTGGTTTGGCCTATGATGAAACCAAAGGTGAACTTACCGGCAATGAAAATGCGCCTGTCGGCAGTGTAGTAACGGTGAATGTTCTGCCAAACAACGGCTACGGAGTGAAAGAGATTACCGCCTACAAGACTGGTGATAAATCCACTTCTGTTAGCATTGACAGCACGAGTTATACCTTTATCATGCCGGCGTTTGATGTTACCGTTGAGGTGAGTTGGGTAGAATCAGATGTAATCTACACAAGCGCTTATAAGGATATAGAGCCGACTTTCACGGTTACCATTCCTGCCACGGTAGGGCTTGGAAATGAGATTGCCGTGAAGGCAGAAGATGTTCGATTGAACAAGGGAAGCCAAGTGGAGATTAGTATAGCTGATGCCATAGGTTTGAATGCACCATTCACTATGACAAGTGGCGAAGGGTACACTTTCAACTATCAGATAACTGCCGGTGGTGCTGTAGTTTCTCCCGGCGCAAAGGTGTTGGTGATTAACCCGGATACATCCAGCGAAGGAAACACAATTCTTAAATTTGAAAAGCCCAACAGGGCAGTATATGCCGGCAATTATTCCGGTTCTGTAATTTTTACAATTGCGGTAAAGTCCGCTGAAAATAATTCTATAGAATAGGAGAAAACGACATGAAAAGAATACTTACAATGATTCTGGTCATCACAATGATGGTAGCTATGTCTGCCACAGCATTTGCTACTGGTAACACAGTGGTTTATGATAAAGATGCGACCAGCCAGACCAGCGGACTTAGCGTTACCTACAATGTGCAACCCACCTTTAGTGTAACCATTCCGGCAAGCGTTGCACTGGATAACAGTGTTATTGTTTCCACATCGGATGTTGTTGTGGAATACGGAAAAGCCGTGAAGGTAAAACTTACCGGCACCAGTGAAACCGATAATAGCTTTGTGGTCAAGACAGATGAAGGTGCAACACTGAATTATGCAGTGAAGCGGGGAGAAGTTCCTGTTAGCGTGGGCGATACAATTCTCTCTGTGACACCCACTGACACAACCGCTTCTGTGGAACTTACTTTTGTAAAACCGGAAAGTTATGTGTATGCCGGACTTTACAAAGGGACAGTAACATTTACTATTGTTGTAGAATAAGAAAAGGAGAAATTGGACCATGAAAAAAATACTGGCACTTATTGTGGCTATGACTCTTGCGGGTGCAATGTCTATTACCGCTTTTGCTACAGTCGAAACAAATGGTGATACAAAACAAACCAAAGTTACCTTTAATGTAGAGCCTACTTATATGGTGACAATTCCAGCATCGGTTACTCTGCAGAAAGTGGAAGCAGTGAATCAGATTACTTATGAGAATAATTATGTTATCACTGCAAGTGCAGGTGTAAGGCTGAAAAAGAACGAATACATCGAAGTGACTGTTACCAGCGATTATGAGATGGAAACACAGGAAGGTGCCACTCTGGCATACACCATTACGAAAGACGATGCGCCGCTTGTAGATAGCATAGTTGCAATCTTTAACACGGATAAGGCGGAACAAACATCTCAAATTCATATCGCCGCAAATGATCCTGACTATGCCGGCGAATATGAGGATAAGGTTACATTTACCGTAGCTGTAAAGACAGCAAGTTCATCCAATTAATTAGGAAATAAAGGAGAAAAGGAATGAAAAAATTAGTTGCAATTATGTTGGCTGCTACTATGCTTGTAGCAATGTCCGTTACTGCTTTTGCAGGAAACTCCACCGGCGGTGATGCTATCCTCACTACCAGTATTACACCTACTTACACTGTTACTATTCCTGCGAATACAACGGTTGCATTTAACGCTACCAAAACTGATTTTGGAAAGATTGAAGTGACTGCGTCTCAGATTCATCCCGACAAATGCATCAAGGTAGAACTTACTACGGATGGTGAGCTGAACAATGCTATCGATAATAGGAAGGTAATCCCTTATATTATTAAGGACAGCAATGACATGCCTTTCACTTATGCTACATATTTGACTGAGGGTGATAAGACAGATTTATTCATTCATATCACCACCGATGATTGGAATGCTGCTTACGCAGGGGATTATTCTGATACCGTGACATTCACGGTTTCTTACGAGAACAAAAACTAAGGAGACAAAGAGATGAAGAGATTAACAGTTTTGCTGTTATGCTTCCTTATGTTGTGTACCTGCTCTCTGCCTGTTTATGCCGCCACACCATCGGACGAGGCGACGGATACCGTGATTAGTCTGACTGTTCCTGACACCCACAAGGTGACTGTGGAGGCAGATGGTGCCAATGTGTTTTATGAAGGGGAACGAGGCGAGGAATTTACGGTAGGAAGACTGAGTATGCCCAAGTTTTTAATCAATTCCTGGAGAGGTACGGTGATAGAGAAGGTTTATGTGAACGGTGAGGATGTGACCGAGCAGATGCAGGGAGATTACCTGGAACTGACGCCTGTTTATGAGGATAAGGTGATTACTGTTACTACGAAACTCAGACCTCCTGACCTGGCTAAGACGTATACGGATGGAGAAAGAGTTGCTATAGACGACGTCCCTATGCCGGATGTGGTTTTGCAACAAGATGGTTCTTGTGTTGAAACTATGAATTCCAATAGTACGGACATAGAATCGCATCTTGAACTGAATGAGGGAGCAAATGAATCAACCGATGCACAAACGGGCATTATTGAACCGAATGGTGTGATTTCTCCTCAGACAGGAGATACACCGAATTGGATGCTTTGGTTAATATTGCTTATTCTTTGTGCTATCGGAATGGTAATAGTTTATAAAATGAAAAAAACGAGGTGAGCTGATATGCCCATAGATCACCACTTTCCCGGTAGGAATCCGATTTATAAAAGTAAATCGTGCAGTATAATCTTGCCTTGATTACAGATACTAACAGTACAAATTTGTAAAGCAAGGAGATTTTTAAAGGGTTTTTGACGAAAAGAGTGGATTTAATCCATACATAGCAAAAGCGAGGTGAATTTCACCTCGCTTTTGCTACTATAAACTTATTTGATGTGATCCAATGTAAGTTTTGCTCTATCGCTGATTTTTACTTTGTTGATGCCGAAAATTGAGGTGTGCAATGTGTCATTTATTGGTTTTACCCAATATTCCGGAATG
>JAEIGA010000265.1_pt1 | contig 74782 bp, 103 predicted proteins | sample 9270691 | NCBI WGS metagenome assembly JAEIGA01 (sample SAMN17057246, study PRJNA624740) | gut metagenome | biome: biome; isolation source: fecal sample | host: Bos grunniens | place: China: Xizang | collected 2019 | reverse complement strand
GGATAAGTGAGAAAACAGGGAAAAATGATCAGTACTGCAAATTTTTGAAAATGGGGGCAATTTCTGATACATTGTGCGTAGATGTGAGAAAACGGCAGAAAATGGTCGGTACCGGGATTTTTGAAAAAAACAGTTTAAGGTCCATTTATATTTCGGATGGGTCTTTTATGTATCATAGAATGCAAGCGCTTCCACGAAAGGAGTGACGCCATGCGTTTGTTGACATTCAATGTAAACTCTCAGAGTGTCCATAAGGACCCGAATTGCGATTTTTCTAACATCGTGGCGGGCACTGAGAATTATCTGAGAGCAAAATTCACATTCTCCGACGAATGGCGTGACTGCGTAAAAGTCGCTAGCTTCTGGAGAGGTGAAAAAGAACACGCCGCACTTATCAACAGTGACGGCACCTGCGATATTCCACCCGAGGTTCTGACAGGCGCTACTTTCCGAGTGTCTGTGATTGGTCAAAAACCGGGCTATCGCATCACAACTAATAAAATTGTAGTAAGACAGGAGGTGTCTAGATAATGGCAACTGCAGCGGAACTGCTTGCCGGCATGTCAACCAGTGATGATACCACTCTGGTTATTGACAACTATCTCCGTTCAATTCAGATTCCTAAGCGAATCACCAACCTCGGTGTAGAACATGACGATGATGTTCTTACCCTGAACTTTAAGATGCCTCGTTATCTAGACGACATCGATCTGTCTAACTTCTCTATTCGCATCAACTATATCAACGCCAACGGCGATAGTGATGCATACACGATCAACGATAGTAATAAGACTGTCGCAGCAGACTTTATTAAGTTTAGCTGGCTAGTCGGTCCTACCGCAACTGCTTACCAGGGTACTACTAAGTTTAACGTCTGTATGAAGACGATGAAAACAGTAGATGGTCAGCAGGTGATCGATAAAGAGTATAATACTACCATCGCGAGCCTACCTGTTCTGGAAGGTCTCGAAGTTGATGAGAGTGTTGTAACCCAGTACAGCGATATTATTGAGCAGTGGCGACAGGAAATCTTCGGCGTTACTAATAGTGAAATACAGAAGATTAAGACTGCTGCTGCGCAAGAGACTGAAACACTACTAGAAAGTGTAGAAGAAGTCAAAGCAAGTATCCCTAATGACTACACGAAGACTTCTCAACTAGCCGAAGAAGGTGTCAGAACTAAAGCAGACGCTATCAAAAGTACTGCAGAAGGTGAATTGATTAGAATTTCCGATAGCTCTGATGATCATCTGCGGGGACTGAGAGTTTTTGGTAAAACTACGCAGATCTCTACGACTGGTAAAAACCTATTAGACGTTTCCGGTATTATTGGTCACACCTCTTTGATTAATAACGATGGGGTTATCACCGTGATTACACCGTCTGCTTCGACTGCCGTTTCTACGGACAAAACTCTGAGTGTTCTCGCGCCGTTACTCGAGGTGGGTGAAAGTTATGTGTTAACTTTCGATACTACGGGCACCAGTAACTATATTTATCTAGAAGGTGAAAATCGCCTGTGGACTTCCGGTAACACCCTTACCATGACACAGTCAATACTGGACTCTACAGTCTTACTGTATGCATCTGGCGTTTCTACCGTTGCGAAGCTTTCGAATATGATGATTCGACCCGCCTCAGTTGTTGACAGTACATACGAGCCCTATACAACTGGTGTCGCATCCCCGACCCCGACTATGCTTCAACCATTGATGACCCTCGACAATCCGAGCGTCGCCGTTTATGGTAAAAACCTGATAAATTGCGATGACATAACGCTCGATGAAGTCGACGAATACTACCACACGTTCGACACTGGCTTCGAACCGATCGTCGGAGAAACATACACACTATCGATGGATGTTACAACGAATGTATTTCCATTCGCTATTAATATTGGTTGCGGTCAGACCGCATACCACTCCGATATGACTCCTAAAATTTCAGGTTCCTATTCGGAGAATGGTCGAGCTATACTCACATTTGTTTGGCAACTGACCCCAACGCAGCTATCGAAAAACTATACCAAGCTATATATCAGAGCACCTCGGTATGGTACTATGACTACGTTCAAGGCGACTGTGTCCAATATCCAACTTGAGCTCGGGTCTACTGCAACCGAGTATGAACCGTATCGCAAAGTACAAACGCTCGGGGTTCAACATTCTCTTCCTGGAGTTCCCGTGATATCCGATGGCAACTACACCGATCCTACGGGTCAGCAGTGGGTTTGTGATGAAGTGGATTTCGGGAGAGGAGTGTATGTCCAGAATGTGCATAAGTTCATTCTAGACGGCACGGAAAATATTAGTCGAGAAGAGCGATCTAACAGCACCTATCGCTATGTGATAAGACAGTACAGTCCAGTGAAAGTCAAACCAACGCTTGGCGGGTATTGTAGTCACTTCAAGTATAACATAGCCCCGATTGGCGCAAATGACATCAACGATGCGCTGTCATTATGGAATACCGGCTATCCATACTGTCGTTGCGATAGTATAGCTAGCGTCGAAGATATGACGACATGGTTGATGCAGCAGTATGAAAACGACACGCCTGTTACTATCATGGGTGTTTTAGAAACCCCAGTCGAAACCGCTTTGACTGCCGCTGAGCTCGAGGCGTTTAAGACGTTGCGTTCTAACTACCCGAACACGGTAGTCCAAAACGACTCCGGTGCTCATATGGCGCTGACCTATAACGTCGATACCAAGACCTATGTTGATAACGGCATTAAACGAACCGTAGCCGAAGTAATGGAGGCGATCGAGAATGGCTCTTATTGATAAGATTAAAGCTATTGCCGATGCTATCCGTGATAGAACCGGCGAGACAGCCCCCATGACTCTCGACGAGATGGCCGAGTCTATTGAGTATATGACTGGTGGCGGCCCGATGCAAACCTTCATCCTGGTTGATGAAGACGGCCATGAGATGGAGTGCTTTCTTACTGAGGAAGAAGTGGAACTCAATGCCACGCCGAACGACATTCGTATCGGTATGACTGCCGTCACTGATACTGGCGTCACCGTGGGCGAGAAAGAGATTCCTGCTTATCATACCGCCGAGGGGTATATAGTAGTTACTCCGGGAAGTGTCGCTCAACTAAAGGGAGTAGAAGATTGTGATTATACGAAAATGTTAGCCTTGATATGTTCGTATAACTCAACCGTTGCGAATAGTGTATCGACAGAGAAAGTATGCGTAAATAGAACTGTCTATTTAGTCAACTCAACCGATGTTGTGTCCACCGTAACGATAGATATTAGCAATAAATCTATTAACTTCGGCGTAACAAACAATAGCGGAAAACCGCAAATCTTGCGATATATTAGATATAAGGAGATATATTAATATGGCTCTGAATTATGCCTATAACTTTGCTTACATCGACCCTGAGACCAACATGTGCATCCAGTTCGAAAGCACTAGTAATCCCGCTCAGGGTGAAAATGAGGGTTGGGTCGAGGTGCCTGTCAACGACCCCGAATACCTGTTCAAATTCTACATCAACGGCAATTGGTACGAGGATGCCGAGGGTACTATCCCCTGGACCTCTAGCCTGCTGTAACAAAAATTTCAAAATGGAGGGGTAAATAATGGCAAAGAAGTATCAGCTTCATGGGGCCTTCCCCTCAAAAGCTGGTGACTCAGCCTACGAAGTCGCTCTAAAGAATGGTTTCGAAGGCACTGAACAAGAATGGTTAAACTCTCTGGTGGGCGAAACAGGCCCCCAAGGACCGGCCGGTAAAGATGCCGAAAATGTAGACCTATCTGGCTACATCGAAGCTCCTGAAGCGGCCGCAGTCGGCCAGGCCATCGTGGTCAAGGAAGTGGACGAAAACGGCAAACCTACGCAGTGGGAAGCGGCGGATTTAGCTACCGTGGGATATGAAACAATTGCCGATTTCACCACCACCGAAAAAGTATCAGCGTTTAATGTTCCCATTAACAAAACAATGATTGAAAAGTTACAAGCGGCAGATAGCATAGTTGTTTCGCTTACTATTCCGAGAGATACCGAGGATACTGAAACCTCCACTGTTGGTACCATTACTTGTGGTGTTTATTTGACTTGGAAGTATAGACTATGTTACTCTGTAGAATTCGCTATCCCTGCACCTATAGAAGATTGGACAAATAACGGATATATTAGGATTTGCCAAAACAATTTACAATCATTGATGAACGACATATATACCGCTAACGCTATAAGCGGGATTACTGGGCGTAGCAGCAGTTCTAAGAATGTGACCTTCACACAGGTCACTCCTTGGGTTCGGCATCTTAATCCAAATAGTAGCGACCATTATTTCTACATTGAAGGATCGCAGAATATGGCAGCCGGCACACACTTTGTAGTGGAGGTGGCAAAATGAGAATTTTTGATGGAAAAGCGTATCGTGATATGACTGCGGAAGAAATCGCCAGCAGAAAGTCTCAACTCCACCTAGCCACTATCACAGAGCGCACTAGACCGCTGACTATCGAGGAAGTCACTTCTATGCTCATTCATCAGCAGATTAACACTTTGACGGTCGATGATAATACCGCCTTACGTATGAAGGACTTCTACCCTGAGTGGACTACTGGCGTCGCATATGAACCTGGTTTTAAGGTCCGCTACAATAACAAACTATGGCGAGTCATCCAGGCCCACACGTCTCAGACGACCTGGGAACCCGAGAATGTCGCATCCTTGTGGGAGCAGATCAACGAAACCCACGAGGGAACCATCGACGATCCTATCCCCTACGACGGCAATATGACGTTAGCAGCAGGTAAATACTACTACCAGAACAACATGATCTACTTGTGTAATCGCGATAGTGGTAATCCTGTGTATCACGCGCTGTTCGATTTAGTCGGTCTATACGTAGAAGTCGCCTAATAATTCAAAATGGAGTCCCAAGTAAGCTTAACCGCCGAAAGGGATTCCTTTCTTTTTGATAGTAAAAGCTCTGATTGAGCAAGAACTCACATAGATAGCATTTAAGAGAACTTACCAGGTCATCCTTTCCTTCCATAACCACCTCCTTACGGTTTCTCATACTTTTCCTCTCCTTTCAAATGACCGACCTGGTAGGTTCTTTTAAGCGCTATCTATAATTGCGCAAACCAAAATAAACCAGTAAGAGAGGAGGCAGACAATGGCAAAGGTTAAGACTGTAATGCCGAACCAACAGAGTAAGTTGAAGCCGGCATTAACCCCAGAATCTAGAGAAAATCAGATGGCAGCGCTAGCTATGGATCTTGTTGAGCAGCGATTAAGAGATGGTACGGCCTCCTCTCAGGAGACTACCCACTTTCTTAAGCTAGTGTCCTCTAGAGCGAAACTTGAGCAGGAGAGGCTCAGGTTGGAAAACGATTTAGTTGCTGCTAAAACTAAAGCCCTTGCTGATGCCGAGGAGATTAAGGTGCTGTATGAGGAGGCCCTTAAGGCAATGCGGCGATACGGAGGGCACGGTGATGAAGATGAGTATTAAAACTTACTCAGAATTAATCACCCTACCGACTTTTAAAGAGAGATTCGAATATCTCAAACTCGATGGACGAGTCGGCGCCGATACTTTCGGCTTTGATCGTCATCTAAACCAGATGGTGTATCAGAAAGATCCGAGATGGAAGAACGCCCGAGATCTAGTGATTATCCGAGACGACGGATGCGATCTAGGCGTCGAAGGTCGTGAGATTTACGGCAAGATCATCGTTCATCACATGAATCCGATAACCGTGGACGACATCCTCAACGATCGAGACTGGATCTTCGATCCGGAGTTCTTGATTTGTACTGTCCACAACACCCATAATGCAATACATTATGGAGACGAAAGTTTGTTGACGCTAGGACCTGTTGTCCGAACTCAACACGACACATGCCCCTGGAAACAGGTTTAGAAGGAGGAAACTATATGTCTAATCATAACTATTCCCAGTATTCTAACAACAGCAAGAAGAATGGCGGTAAGAAGAACCCTGTCACCGAGGTTGAGACTAAGGTAGAGGAAGTTGTCGAGACTCCTGTTGAAGTTACTGCTCCCGAGGTCAAAATGGAAGTTAAGCCGGTCGAGACTACGAAGCCCGTTACCGAACCCGTCGAGACCAAGGAAGAGCCCAAGACTGTTGTCGGCACTGTTGGTAACTGCACCAAGTTGAATGTCCGGACCAAGCCTTCTCTGACCGCTAACGTGATCACCGTGGTCAATGCTGGCGAGAAGCTGACGATTGATCCGGCTAAGTCTAATCGAGAGTGGTTCTATGTCACTATCGATAACGGCGAACAGGGCTATAACGGCTACTGCATGAAGAAGTTCGTGACTGCGAAGCTGTAAGGAGTAGACCGCAATGGAAAGTATACTGACATCAATCAAGAAACTGCTTGGTATCACAGAAGATTATAAGCAGTTTGACCCCGAGATTATCGTACATATCAACTCGGTGTTTGCGGATCTGGCTCAGATGGGTGTCGGTCCTTCCAAAGGTTTTTCTATTTGGGACGATACCGCTATCTGGGACGACTTTATCTCCGATGACCTGCTACTGCAGTCTGTTAAGTCTTATATGAATCTCCGGGTTAAGATCTTGTTCGATCCGAACTCCATTGGATCTTCCACCCTGGCTTCCTATGAGAGACAGATTGCACAGTGGGAATGGCGTCTCAATGTAGCCGCTGAAAGAAACAACGAAAATACATAAAGGGAGATACCGATGCGAAAAGTTATCCCTATTCAAGTAAAGAAAGAATGCTGTCGATTACGAGCAGAAGGTAAAACCGTTAAAGAGATTTATAGGGAGTACTATATCACCGCAGTCGACAGTCCAGCCGAGTTCAATAGCTTCCGTCGGATGCTCACTCGCTGGATGGGTCAGCACCTCCCCGATGATACCACTCTAGAGTGTGGAACCTATGAGGGATTTGTTGCTCATGATGCTACTGTTCAAGTTTCCAAGACCGGCGAGATCATCCAGGCTTGGATTAAGCAGAAATCTAGCGACCTCAACCCGGAGGAGTTTATCGAAGCCATTCGAGGTAATGTTGAACCGTTTGTCTACGAGCCTCGACAGTACTCCATTGCTGACAGAATGTTGGAAATCCCGCTGTTCGATATGCACTGGGGCGTAGCCTTTATGGATTACTACGAACCTGTGCTAAACGAGCTGCTGGACTTAATTACTAGTCGAACGTGGGATAAGATCGTGATTCCTTTTGGGCAGGACTTCTTCCATAACGACAGTATTATTAACGGTCAGACCACTAAGGGTACCGCTATCGAGAAAGTCGATATGATGCGAGCTGTCCGAGAAGGTAAGACATTCATGTATGCACTAATCGACACTGCGCTTCAGTGCGCTAATGAGGTCGAGGTATTGTATTCCGCAGGCAATCACGATCGGAGCATCTCCTGGATGTTCATGCAAGTCCTCCTCGAAAGATACGGCGCTGATGTAGTGGACGATTCCCTCGAGTATCGTAAAGTAGTCACCTACGGTAAGAACTCCATCATGCTGACCCACGGAGATTCTAAGCAGGCTACCGCTAAGAATCTGGCGCATATCTTCCCGATCTCCTTTGCTGAGGAGTTTGCTAATGCTGATGTGAGAGAGGTCCATGCTGGCCATCTCCACCACGAAGCTGAAGCAGACATCTTTGGTGTGATGGTGCGAAGACTGTCCTCCGGAGGTAAGGTCGATAGTTGGTCTGACAAACAGGACTTCGTGGGTAGCCATAGACGCTTCATGGTCTTCGAATGGGACCGACAGAAGCTGAAATCAATCCACTACATTTGACGAGAGGAGGATTCAAAATGGAGTATGAAATCTACAGAGTAGACGAGCTCTACCACCACGGTATTCGTGGTATGAAGTGGGGCGTTCGTCGTTACCAGAATAAAGATGGTAGTCTGACTCCTCGGGGTAAGAAGAGATATGAAGCCGAACTCAAGAAAGTTCGTGAGGAGGAGAAAGTTCTTAAGAACCGTCAGGCTACTAGAGCTAAGATTGAAAAACTCGAAGCTCGTAAGAAAGCAGCCGCATCTGAGAAGGCCGAACTCGATGAAGCTGATGGTAAGAATAAAAAGCGCAAATTGTTCGGTCGCAAGCAAAAAGGCGAAGATGTTTCCAAGAAGAGCATCAAGGATATGGACGACGTTGAACTCTTCAACGCTATCAACCGTGCCCGTATGGAAGATACATATCGTCAGCTTAGACCCGAAGTGGTCGAGAAGTCTAAACCGTTTAAGAAGTTAATCAACGACGTTGTCACCCCGGCTGCCACTAATGCCGGCAAGCAATTTCTCGAAAACGCTCTCAAGCAGGCTGGCGCCAAGTTGCTAGAGGGCAAGGTCGATCCTGACAGCATCGAGGCTATGACCAAAATGCGGGATAAACTCAAGCTTAAGAATGAGATCAATAAGCTTAAGAAGAATGAACCCGAGAAACGCACTTGGAAAGATATGACCGAAGAGTTGCGATATAACAAAGAAAAAGAAAAATACGAAGCTGATAAAGCTGCCGCATCTAAGAAATCCAACGATGAGGCTCGTAAGGCCAATGAACAGAAATCCCGCGAAGAGTACGAGAAAACTACCAGCTCATATCGATATAACTATAATGTTGGCAGAGAGTACACCAAATCCTCTGGCACACAATCTACTAAAATAGCCGGTCTCCTCGAGAGTCCTAACGTGGATAGTGGTAGAAAGTATCTTGAGTCTGGCCCCGCATTTGAACTCCTGGATGGTGATGGTAATGTCATTACACGCTACCGGTAAGGAGTTGATTATTATTGGCCTTATCTAACACCGCAACACCTCGGTATTACGGACAGTTTAGAGACGCCGTAATTCGAGGAGAAATCCCGGTCAACAAAGAGATCTCTATGGAAATGAATCGCATAGACGATCTAATTGCGGACCCGAGATACTACTACGACGACCAAGCAGTAGAAGGATTTATAGAATACTGCGAAAACGAATTGACCCTGACAGACGGAGAAGACCTCCATCTGCTTGATTCGTTCAAGCTCTGGGCAGAGCAGATTTTCGGATGGTATGAGTTTGAAGATCGAAGCGTATATGTACCTTCTAGCGACGGCCGTGGTGGCCGTTTTGTTATGAAGAGAACCAAGAAACGCTTAATCAAAAGACAGTATCTAATCGTGGCCCGTGGCGCAGCAAAATCTATGTATGCGTCCTGCATTCAGAGCTACTTCTTGAATGTCGACACTGCTACTACTGAGCAGGTCACTACAGCACCTACTATGCGTCAAGCAGAAGAAGTGTTGTCCCCGATTAAAACCTCGATTACCAGAGCCAGAGGTCCTTTGTTTAAGTTCCTTACAGAAGGTTCTTTGCAAAACACTAGTGGTTCTAAAGCCAATCGTCAGAAGTTAGCTTCTACGAAGAAGGGTATTGAGAATTTCTTAACCGGCTCTATCTTAGAGATCAAGCCCATGACTATTGATAAAGTTCAGGGCTCCAGAGCCAAGTACTGGACTATCGACGAATGGCTTTCCGGCGATATCAGAGAGGATATTGTTGGCGCCGCATTCCAGGGTGCTTCTAAGAATGACGATTATCTGATTGTGGCTATCAGTTCCGAGGGTACAGTCCGTAACGGACCTGGCGATACAATCAAAATGGAGCTAGCTAAGATTCTTAAGGGTGATTACCAAGACCCTCATACCTCAATCTGGTGGTACAAACTCGACTCTATCGATGAAGTTAACCAGCCTGAGATGTGGGTCAAAGCTAATCCGAACCTCGGTAAGACCGTTCAGTATGATGTTTATCATCAGGATGTAGAAAGAGCCGAGGCCGCTCCTGCTACCCGTAACGACATTTTGGCGAAGCGGTTTGGTATCCCCATGGAAGGCTCTACGTATTTCTTTACATATGAGGAAACACTGCCTCACAAGTATAGAGAGTATTGGAAGCTACCTTGCGCGTTAGGTGCTGACCTTTCGCAAGGAAACGATTATACAAGTTTTACGTTCCTGTTCCCTTTAAGGGATGGAAGCTTTGGCATCAAGACTCGAAACTATATTTCTTCTACCACAGTCATGAAGCTGCCTTCTGCTATGAGAGCAAAGTATGACGAGTTTATGAAGGAAGGTAGTCTAGTAGTCATGGAAGGGACGATACTGGATATGATGGATGTCTATGACGACCTAGACCAATTCATAATCGACCATGATTATGACGTCCGTTGTTTTGGGTTCGACCCGTATAATGCTCGTGAGTTTGTCGAAAGATGGGAACGTGAAAACGGTCCGTTTGGTATCGAGAAGGTAATTCAGGGCGCCAAGACGGAGTCCGTGCCTTTGGGCGAGTTGAAGAATTTGTCCGAACAGAGAATGCTGTTGTTCGATGAACAAATTATGTCTTATGCAATGGGTAACTGTATTACTCTGGAAGACAGCAACGGTAATCGTAAGCTTTTGAAGAAACGCTATGAGGCTAAGATTGACCCCGTGGCATCGCTTATGGATGCTTTTATAGCATGGAAACTGAATAAGGAGGCTTTCGAGTAAAGTGCGAGATAAGTGGATTACAATCGCTAGAAATCGGAATTACGAAGTTAATGAAGATGGGTATGTCAGAAATTCTAGAAACAACCGTGTTCTCACCAACTCCCCAAACAATAAGGGTTATATGACCGTTAGTTTAGGAAAACGTATGCCCGGTCAGCTTGTCCACGTTCTTGTTGCCGAAGCCTTTGTTGCCGGACACGAACCTGGCCTAGACGTTGACCATAAGAATGGCAAGAAATGGGACAACCGGGTAGAAAATCTAGAGTGGTGTACCAGAAGTGAAAACATAAAACGAGCGTTTGAAATGGGTCTGGCTTACGGACATAAGGGTCCTAATTCGGGCTCTCCGCCCAGGAAGATTCGTATTCTTGAAACCGGGGAAACGTTCGACAGCCAAGCCGATTGCGCGAGAGCCATCGGTGGATCTATTGCCAGAGTCAGTCTCTGCGCACGCGATCCGAACAAGACGCATAAAGGATATCATTTCGAGCGCATCGATTGATGAACAATAAGAAAATCGAGGTGAGACTTACGTCCAAATACATATTAGTTAACGGTAGTCTTTGTTCTGAAAACGAACTCTACCATTACGGTGTCCCCGGTATGAAATGGGGTGTCCGTAGAGCGAGTCGACTCTCCTCTAGAAATGAGAAACTTGTACGTAAAGCGTTAGGCTACGACAAGAAAGCAGCTGTGCTTCGTAAAAAGTCCGAAAAGGCACATGCGAAGAACGATTTGGAGACCTCCAATAGAGCGGCCATCAAAGCTGCTAAGTATAGGAAGAAAGCCGCGATCATCGTGAAGAAGAGTCTTAACGGATCTGATTCCCAGAAACTCGCTGCAGAACGTAAGGCTACCAAGTTGGAGTATAAAGCCGCTAAGAAAGAAGTCAAGGCTAACCGCCTGTCCAAGACTACTGGGTACGGAGCGAAAGCGATGAAGTATTCTGTTAAGTCAGACAAAGTTGCTGTTAAAGCTGCTAAGGCTCGTGCTAAGCTGGCCTCCAACAAGTCCTACGTTGACATGATGAATAAGCGACTTGATTCGCTAGACAAGGAAACCCTCCGTAAGGTGGAAGAACCTCTGTCTAAGTATTTAAAAGAATCTGTGAGTGGCGTCACTTCCAGATTTAGAAAAGATAGTTAAACCATAAGGAGGAAACTTCAAAATGGAGTTAACACTTAGCTCCAGGCTGCGCAAAGCTTGGAATGCTTTTACCAAAAACCGAGACCCCACTAATACCTCGTACCAATCTATGGGAATGGGGTATGTGTATCGTCCCGATCGAGCTAGATTCTCGAGAGGTAACGAAAAAACCATTGTCACGTCTATCTACAATAGAATTGCAATGGATGTCGCTCAGCTTACTATCAAGCATTGTCGTACAGACAAGAACGGTAGATACATAGAAGATATTAGATCTGGTCTTAACGAATGCCTTAATACAGAGGCTAACATCGACCAAGATGGACGAGCTTTTATCCAAGATGTGGTTATGTCAATGTTCGATGAGGGCGCGGTAGCAATCGTACCTGTAGATACGACATACGATCCGACGGAGTCTAGCTCATACGACATCTTGACGATGAGAACAGGTAAAATTCTCGAGTGGTATCCAGCTCATGTAAAAGTTCGAGTGTACAACGACCGAACTGGTAAGAAGGAAGACATTGTCTTACCTAAGCGATCTGTTGCTATCATCGAGAACCCGCTTTATTCTGTGATCAACGAACCCAACTCCACGATGCAACGCCTGGTGCGAAAACTAAGTATCCTCGACGCCATCGACGAGCATAGTGGTTCGGGTAAATTGGACCTCATTATTCAATTACCCTATGTGATCAAGAGCGATGCTCGACGGGAACAGGCTGAAAAGCGAAGACATGACATCGAGGATCAGCTGAAGGGACCTTATGGCATCGCCTACACTGATGGCACCGAGAAGATCACTCAGCTCAATAGGCCGGTCGAGAATAATCTCATGAAGCAGATCGAGTACCTGACTAACCAGCTGTATAACCAGATTGGTATGACCCAATCCGTGCTCGATAATACTGCCGATGAGAAAGCGATGCTGAATTACAACAACAGAACTATCGAACCGATCGTATCTGCAATTGTGAATGCGATGCGTCGTAGTTTCTTGAGTAAGACTGCTCGCACTCAGGGTCAGACCATCATGGCGTTCAGAGATCCGTTCAAGCTGGTTCCCGTTAGTGAGATTGCTAAGATCGCTGACACATTTACTCGTAACGAGATCCTGACATCTAACGAGGTCAGACAGATCATCGGTATGAAGCCTAGCGACGATCCTAAGGCTGATCAACTGCGTAACAGTAATATCTCCCAGTCCGCTGAAGAGGTCGCTGCTATGCAGAATGCTCCGCCCGGAGAAGAAGCTGCGCCGACCGACGAAAGTTACGATACCGCCGGAGAATCTAACCTCGGCGATACCCCAATAAGCGCCCTTATGGGCAACCACTAATCTATTAAAAAGGAGGATGAATCAAAATGGAGATTTGTGACTTTAGTGGCTATGCCACGAGAAACGACCTTTTATGTGCTGATGGACGGATTATCCGCAAGGATGCGTTCAAAGCTAACGATGGTCAGCAGGTCCCTCTGTTGTATGGGCACTGCCATGACGACCCTAATCGTGTTTTGGGACATGCGCGGCTTGAGAATCGTGAAGATGGTGTCTATGCCTATTGTACCTTCAACGACAGCGAATCCGCCCAGGCAGCAAAGGAAGCTGTTCGGCATGGCGATGTAAGATCCCTGTCTATCTATGCCAACAAGCTGAAGCAGTCCGGCGGCGATGTTCTGCACGGCATGATTCGCGAAGTGAGTATTGTGATGGCAGGTGCTAATCCTGGCGCATTCATTGATTCCGTTATGATTCACGGCGAAGACTCCGAAGAGGGTCTGATTGTCGGATATGATGAGAACATCATGGTCCATCACTATACTGAGGAAGGCGAAAGCCTAGAGCACGCCGTGAAGGCTGGCGAGATTAACAAGGAGGAGACCAAGGAAATGGCTGATACCAAGGAAAAGAACACCGCCCCTGAGGCTGAGTCCAAAGAGAAGACCGTTAAGGATGTCTTCGACGAGCTCACCGAGGAGCAGAAGACCGTAGTGTACGCACTGATCGGTCAGGCGCTGGAAGATGCCGGCGTGACCGATGATGAAAACGAAAACGATACCGCTAAACATTCTGAAGGAGGCAATGCAATTATGCACACTAATGTATTTGAGACTGGCGCACAGCAGGAGACCAACTACCTGTCCCACGCTGACGAGCAGGAGATCCTGACTAACGCAAGAAACGCTGGCAGCTTTAAGAAGGGCGTTGAGATGTGGGGTAACGCTCACCTGCAGCACGGCTTCGGCGCCGAGGATGGCGAGCCCATCGACGTGCTGTTCACCGAGCTGAAGAACGTTCCCGCTGGTGCTCCCACTCTGCTGGAGCGCGACATGGACTGGGTGGCCACTGTCATGGCTAAGGCTAACAAGTCCCCCATCGCTCGTGTCCGTACCCGTCAGATCGACGCTCGTGCTTCTGAGATCACTGCTAAGGCTCACAAGAAGGGCGAGCAGAAGAAGGCTCTGGCTAACGTCAAGCTGCTGAAGCGTGAGACTCACCCCCAGACCGTGTATGTTAAGGACTCCCTGCACCGTGACGATATCCAGGACATCGACTTCGATGCCGTTTCCTACATGCGGAACATCATGAAGCACACCCTGGAGGAGACTGTTGCTCTGGCTGCTATGGTCGGTGACCGTCGGAACGAGGACGCTGGTGATAAGATCTCCGATCAGTGCATCCGTCCTATCTGGGGTGATGACGAGCTGTACGCAATCCACAAGGTTGTTGATGTGGCTGGCATGAAGACCAAGCTGCAGGGTACCGGCACCGCCGCTAACTTCGGCGACGAGTTTGTCCGCACTGAGGCTATTATCGCCGCTCTGATGGATGCTCGCGTCCAGTATAAGGGTAAGGGCACTGCTGACTTCTACTGCGACCCCGCTCTGCTGAACACCATGCTGCTGGCTCGTGACATGAACGGTCGTCGTATCTACGACTCTGCTGCTGATGTCGCCAAGGTGCTGAATGTTGCTCATATCTACACTGTCGATCAGTTCACCGGTCTGACTCGTGAGGATGAGGACGGCAAGGAGCGCAAGCTGCTGGGTATCTTCGTCAATATGAACAACTATCAGTTCGGCTGTGCTAAGGGTGGTGAGGTTACTAGCTTCGAGGACTTCGACATCGACTACAACCAGTACAAGTACCTGATGGAGACTCGTCTGTCCGGTGCCCTGATCGATCCCTACGCAGCTATCGTTCTGGAAGAGGTTGTCGAGTCCGCTGCTGGCTAATAATGTAAGCGCTTGCAAAATTCAAAATGGAGTTGATTTTCAATGATGCGATGGTATGGAAAGGTCGGCTACTCTGAAACGGTAGAGACCAAACCTGGTGTATACCAGAACCAAGATACCGTACGCGAGTATTATGGTGACGTCAAGCGTAATTCCACTAGATGGGTTACAAACTCCGACAGCACCAATGATGACCTAACTGTGAGTACACAGATTAGCATCGTTGCCGATGCATTCGCCTTCGAGAAATTCTACTCCATTAAATGGATTGAGTATATGGGGGTTAAGTGGAAGGTTACTAATGCCGACCCTCAACCCCCTAGAATCTTACTGACTCTCGGAGGTGTTTATAATGGCTGATAGACTCGATCTGCACGAGGAGTTGTGCGAAGTACTCGGCTCTAGAAATGTATATTTTCAACCCCCCGAGTTAGTCAAGATGAAATACGACGCTATTCGGTATGCATTGGGCGGTAAGACTATTACGCGTGCTAACAACAAAGCGTATAGATCTACCAACCAGTACGAAGGCGTCGTGATTACAAAAGATCCCGATACTACCATCCCGGACCAGCTTATTGATCGTTTCGAGATGTGTAGTGTAGGGAGACCCTATGTTGCGGATAATCTACATCACTATCCGTTTACTATCTACTATTAATTAAGGAGGACAACATCAATGTCTAAAATTGTTTGGGACAAGTCCGGTGAGCGTTTTTACGAAACCGGTGTAAAGAACGGTGTTCTGTATACTAAGACCGGCACTGGCGATACCGCCGCCTGGAAGGGTGTGGCTTGGAACGGTCTGACCGCTGTTACTGAGTCTCCTTCTGGTGCAGAGGCATCTCCTCTGTATGCCGATGACATCAAGTACCTGAACCTGATGTCCAACGAGGAGTTCGGTGGTACCATCGAGGCTTACACTTACCCCGATGAGTTCAAGGCTTGCAACGGTGAAGCTGAGCTGGCAAAGGGTATTACTATCGGCCAGCAGACTCGTAAGGAGTTTGGCTTCTGCTATCGCACCACCCTGGGTAACGACACCGATGGCAACGATTATGGCTACAAGCTGCATATCGTTTATAATGCTCTGGCATCCGTGTCCGAGAAGGCTTACGCTACCATCAACGACAGTCCTGAGGCCATTACCTTCTCCTGGGAGTTCACTACTACTCCTGTCGCAGTCGACGGCCATAAGCCCACTGCTTGCGTCACCATCGACTCCACCAAGGTTGACGCTGAGAAGCTGAAGGCTCTGGAGGCTAAGCTGTATGGTTCCGAGTCCGAGGAGCCCACTCTGCCCTATCCCGCAGAGATCGCTACCATGTTTGCAGCCGGCTAATCCTTACTGGATTAAACTAACAAACTAACACTAACGGGCCGTACCAGGTAATGCTGGCGGCCCTCTTTTACATTTGAAAGGAGAAAACAAATATGATCGCAAAGACTATTACTTATACTGACTACAATGACGTCGAGAGAACCGAGAAGTTCTACTTCAACCTGTCCAAGGCTGAGGTTATGGAAATGGAAATGAGCACCTCCGGTGGTCTGGCTGAGATGATTCAGCGGGTTGTTGCCGCCCAGGATCAGCCCGCCATTATCAAGATCTTCAAGGATTTGATTCTGAAGGCTTACGGTGTCAAGAGCCCCGATGGTAGAAAGTTCATCAAGTCCGAGGAGCTGTCTCTGGACTTCGCTCAGACTGAGGCCTATTCCCAGCTGTTCATGGAACTGGCTACTGATGCGGACAAGGCATCTGAGTTCGTCAACGGCATCGTGCCTGCCGACATGGCTAAGCAGATTGCCGAGCACAATGCTACTAAGGCCAACTAATTACGAAAATTCGAGGAGGTGTGAGAGATGCTCCGGATAGAAGTACCCATCGCCTCTGAAGGCTGGGACGAAGCTAAACAAGAGTTTGTTGATGCGGAAACGGTAGCTCTGGAATTGGAGCACTCTCTCGTCTCCATTTCAAAATGGGAGTCAAAATGGTGTAAGTCTTTCTTATCGAAGCAAGAGAAAACACCGGAAGAAACCATTGACTATATTAAATGCATGGCTATCGACGAGGATGTAGACCCGAGCGTCTATGATCACCTCACTAATGAGAACATGAAGCAGATCAGCTCGTATATCGAGGCACCGATGACTGCTACGTACTTTTCTGACCAAAAGTCCAAAGGCGGTAGTCGAGAGGTGATCACATCGGAGCTGATTTACTACTGGATGATAGCCTTACAAATCCCATTCGAATGCCAGCACTGGCATCTGAATAGGTTGCTCACTCTTGTTCGAGTCTGCAATATCAAGAACCAGCCTCCTAAGAAGATGAGTAAACGAGATATCATGAGTCGCAACGCAAGTCTTAATGCGGCTAGAAGACAGCAACTTAATTCGAGAGGATGAGTCAGTAATGACTAAAGTATTTTTGTCAGCAGGACATGGCGGTAGTGACCCAGGAGCGGTAGCTAACGGTCTGAAAGAGAAAGATATTAACCTACAAATTTTGTTGGCGTGCAAAGCCGAATTGGAACGTCACGGAGTGACTGTTATATGTAGCCGGACCAAAGATTCTAATGATCCGGTAAAAGATGAAGTAAAAGAAGCGAACGTCTCAGGGGCTGTTATTGCTGTAGCATTCCATACGAATGCGGGTGGCGGTGATGGCTCCGAGACGTTTTACTTCTCTACTAGCGTGAACGGCAAGAAGCTAGCTACGTTATGTGAGAAACGTGTTAAAGAGATTGGACAGAATAGCCGCGGTATAAAAGCTGGCGATAAACTGTATTTCATCAAGAATACTAAAATGGTCGCGGCACTATGCGAATGTGCATTCGTCGATAACAAGACGGACAAAAACATAATCGATACCACTGCCGAACAGAAGAAGTTCGGTATAGCGTACGCTAAAGCTATTCTAGAGTACTTAGGAATTGAGTATAAACCATCTGCGACATATGTAGTCCAGGTGGGTGTTTATTCCAACCTCGATAACGCAAATACCGCTTTAAAGAAAGCAAAGGCGGCAGGCTTCAAAGATGCTTTCATACAAAAACAATAAGGAGAAGACCATATGAAAATAGGGTTCAGACTTGACGGCGACTTCCTAAACACGAAGCGCTTCTTGAAAAATGCCAAGATCGCAGCTCGTCTCGGGGTGCTTAACAAGTATGGAGAGCAAGGCGTCGCCGCTCTTTCGTCTGCAACCCCGGTCGACTCCGGCTTAACTGCTCGGTCTTGGTATTACAAGGTCGAGCAGACAAGTACGGGCGCAAGCATAGTCTTTTGTAATTCCAATGTTCAAAATGGAGTTCCCATCGCCATTATCCTACAATACGGTCACGGTACCGGCACAGGCGGTTGGGTCGAAGGACGAGACTATATCAATCCAGCTATACAGCCCGTGTTCGATAGAATTGTACAAGATGCGTGGGGGGAGGTCACTAAGCTATGAGTACAACTTTAGACCAAAGAGTGGTCTCGTTACAGTTCGACAATAAACAGTTCGAACGTAACACTGCCACCACGATGTCTACATTAGACAAATTAAAAGAAAAATTAACGTTCAGCGGAGCCTCTAAGGGTCTTGAGAACGTAGGTACCGCTGCTAAGAATGTTAATCTCAACGGACTTGGTAGCGGAGTAGAGAATGTTACTGCTAAATTCTCCGCGATGCAAGTCATGGCTGTCACAGCACTCGCTAACATTACCAACTCTGCCGTCAACGCAGGTAAGAGAATGGTTAAAGCTCTCACGCTCGATCCTGTTACTACTGGTTTTAGCGAATATGAAACCCAGATTAATGCAACTCAGACTATTCTGGCTAACGTAAAACATAAGGGTAAGGATCTGGATGACGTTAACGCCGCTCTAGAAGAACTTAATAAATACGCAGACCAGACTATTTATAACTTCACTGAAATGACCAAGAACATCGGCTTGTTTACAAATGCCGGTATTGGTTTGGACGAGTCGGTCTCTGCTATTAAAGGTTTTTCTAATGCCGCTGCCATGGCTGGAGCCGATGCAACTAAAACATCGGGCGCTATGTATCAGCTGTCCCAGGCTATGTCTGCTGGCTCTGTCAAATTGATGGACTGGAAATCTCTCGAGACTGCTAATATTGCTGGCGAGCGCTTTCAAGATACTATCAAGATTACTGCGAGAGCGCATGGTATTGCCGTTGACGATATGATCAAGAAGGAAGGCAGTCTTCGAGAGACACTTAAAAGTGGTTGGTTGACTGCTGACTTAATGGCAGAAGCCTTGGATCATTACACCTTGTCGACTAAGACAATGACAAAAGAAGAGCAAGCGGCAAATCGAGAACGGTTAAAGTCGCTTGGATATACCGATAAGCAGATCGATCAGCTATTCGAACTTGGTACCGAAGCAACGGCCGCCGCAACCGAGGTTAAGACATTCAGTCAGATGTGGGATGTTCTTAAGGAGTCCGCTCAGTCTGGTTGGTCTCAGACCTGGAAGCTCATCATCGGCGACTTTGAAAAAGCCAAAAACTTACTGACGCCTCTCGCTAACATGCTTACTGGGTTTGTCGATAAGATGTCTAATTGGCGCAATCGTATCTTGCAAATTGCCCTCGACTTTGCTAAACCTTGGAAGGAGATTGCTGGTAAGATTTCCAAGGTATCCGACGTTGTATCCAAGGTCACCGGAACCCTCGAGTATTTCCAGGATGTTGTCGATAAGGTTTGGCTTGGTAAGTTTAATAATTGGGGCGATAATCCCGACCGGCGTGATTTGTTGAAGAAAGCCGGTTACGATCCCAAAGTTGTCCAATACTTGGTCAATCTGGGCGAAGAAGCTCATAAGGCAGGTAAGACGTATAAGCTTACGGCCGAAGATGTAGAGAAAGCCCATAAGAAGTATAACAAAACTATAGAGTTAACAACGGAAGAAACCGAGAACGCCGTAGAAGCGTTCAATAACCTTTCTGATCAGAAACTGATTGACGCCGGTCTCACCGAAGATGAAATCCGCTTATATAGAGCCCTTGAGGAAGAAGCGGCTAAGGCGGGTAAGTCTGTTGGGGAATTTGCTGAAGAAATGTCCAAAGCCGACGGACGAACGATGCTAATCGATTCGTTCAAGAATGTAGGAAAACTTATCGGTGAAATAGCAGGGGCGGCTAAGAAAGCTTTTGGCGAAATATTCAACATTCCTTCTGCCGAAGTTCTCGGTATACGTCTGTATGGTGTTATTCGCTCTCTCAAGGAGTTTACCGACTCACTAACTATCGTTGATAAAGAGACTGGCGAACTGACTAAAAATGGCGAAAACATCAAGAGTGTGTTTGAGGGTCTGTTTGCCGCCCTCGATATAGTCATTACTTTAACGGCCGGGCCTTTGAAGTTTGTCTTCAAAATGATCACCCAGCTGTGCAAAGTACTCGGTATAAGCGTGCTAGACATAGCTGGTGGACTTGGTGAACTCATCGTTAAAATTCGAGATGGTATCGATGGCGCTCTCGATTTCACCGAAATATTCGAGAAAATCGTCCCGCCTATTAAAGACGCTCTTTCTGCGTTCAAAGATTGGATCGGTAAGCTTAAGGAATCTAAGAATCTCCCTAGAGATATTGCTATGGGTATCGCGAATGGTCTTAAGAAAGCCTGGACGGCGGTTAAAGATTTCTTTAAGAATTTGCCGGAGAATATCTCTAATGGTTTTGCTGGACTTTCCGAGTCTCCCCTAGGTGGGTTTATAGATAAGCTACGGAATGGATGTCAAGTCGCCGTCGATGTTGTTGTCGAACTAGGTAAGATGGTTCGCGATAAGATTAAGGGATTCTTGAGTCGAGCAACTTTCGAGGAGATCTCTTCAGACTCCGTAGACGGTCTTACTCAGGGTCTACAGGATAAGGCAACTTCTGTTTGGGAAGCAGCGGTTGCTATGGTTAAGAACCTTGTGCAAAAGGTTAAGGATCTCTTAGGAATCCATTCCCCCTCTACCGTATTCATCGCAATCGGTGGATTTATTGTATCCGGCTTAATCGGGGGTATCCTCGGTTCGCTTCAAAATGGAGAAGGCGGAATTCTGCAAGGGTTCTCGAATTTCTTTAAGCCTATCATAGAGTGGATTAAGAGTATTGATCTAGGCCAGGTCTTTGCCGCAGTCATGGGTACCGGTATAGTACTGATAATTAAGAAAGTGCTAGACATTATCGACAAGTTTGCCGCCCCTATGGAGGGTCTAGGTGATCTGTTCGGAGCTGCAACTGAAATCCTTGAAGATAACGCTAAGAATTTCAAAAAAGTAGTAGACGGTTTTGCTAAGAATCTTAAAGCCGAAGCGTTTAAGACTAGAATGGAAGGTTTCCAAATCTTTGTCAAGTCGCTGGTGCTTCTGATTGCCGCCATCATTGTGCTGACGTTCTTTGATCCTAAGAAGATCCTGGCAGCCCTCGGTATTGTAGCGGCTATTGGATTAGTCCTAGTTGGACTAATGATCCTGATGAATCTCGTGAATAAGTCATCCGCTTCTTTCGATTTTAAGAACGGTTTTAAAGCCGACGGTCTGATGTCCGGTCTTCTGGGTCTTGGCGTAGCCATATTATTGATTGGTGCGACGCTTAAGATGCTTAGTGGTCTCAACAAGGAAGAAGCTCTTAGGGGTTTCACGCTGCTCGGCGGCATCGTATTAGGTCTAATCGCTCTTTCCGTAACCCTCGGATTGCTGAACAAATTTAACACGGGCAGCTTTGGAGCTACTATATTCAAGTTGGCTGCTGGTATCGCTATCTTGGCGATCGTTGTGAAGTTATTGGGTGGTATGAAACCCGAAAAGCTCCAACGTGGCATCGAGACGGTAGTGCTGCTATCCGGTCTTATTGTCGGTCTTATGGCCGCCACTAAACTCATCGGAACCGGCTCGAATGTTGCTAAAATAGGAACCGCCATGCTAGGTGTTGCCGGTGCGATAGCCATTATGGGTCTGACTGTCAGACTCATCGGAGGCATGAAACCCAGCAAACTCCAGCGAGGTATTGATGCAATAACCACATTCTCCGCCCTCATTGTCGGCCTTATGTTCGCAACTAGACTGATAGGTAGCGGCAGCAATGTCGATAAGATAGGCAAAGCTTTAATGGGCGTGGCTGTGGCAATCGCTATCATGGGTCTGACGGTCCGTCTGATTGGTGGTATGGACCCTGGCGAACTCGATCGTGGCACTAAGGTAGTTGCCGCACTATCGCTCATGATTGTGGGTCTTATGGCAGCGACTAAGCTAATCGGAACGGGTAGTAACGTCGGGAAGATTGGTGGCGCTTTACTTGGCGTTGCTGTCGCGATCGGAACAATGGGGCTGGTAGTCGCTTTATTAGGTATAGTTCCGGAAGACGGGTTAAAACGAGGTCTCGCCGCCGTCACTGCTATGTCCGCTATCATGGTCGGACTCATGGCCGCTACGAAACTTCTTGGTGGTCGTAAAAAAGTCGAAAACGCCGGCTCGTGTCTTTTAGCCGTGGCCGGAGCAATCGGTATATTAGCCGCGGTAGCCATTGCGCTGGGATTCGTCCCCGTTAAGCAGCTAGTAAAAGGAGTGCTCTTTGTCGGAATCCTGTCGGCTATGATGGCTGGGTTGATGGCGGTTACTAAGTCGACCAAGTTCAGTAAAGCTGGCATGTCAAACTTGCTCGTCATAGCAGGAATAATCGCATTGCTGGGCGGCTTACTTATCGCTATGTCCTACCTGAAGACAGATAAGATCGCCGTAGCATCCGCAGCGTTGTCGGCAGTTATCGGCATGGTGGCTTTACTTATGTTTGCTACGAAATATATCGCGAGCGTCAATTTCAAGAAAATCGTAGCCCCCATGGCGACACTAGTGGTTGTTGTTGGTTTGCTCGCCGCCATCATTACCGTTATGGCAAACAAGTTGACAAATGTCGACGCGGTTATCCCTGCCGCTATCGCGTTAAGTATAATGATGGGGGCTATGGCGGGTACGATAGCCATTCTAGCTGCTGTGAGCAAGCTTATCAATAGTAACGGTGTTGGAATATTAAAGGGTATCGGCCTACTAACGCTGTTGCTCATCCCCCTCGCGGGTGCAGCGTTTATTCTAGCCAGTATGAGTGGACTTGAGAATGCTACCGGAATTATTAAAGCACTATTAATATTTGTCGGTGGTATTACATTGCTCCTACTCCCGCTAGCATTAATCGGAGTGATCGCAGTACCGGCATTGTACGGTATCGCAGTTATGGCGGTGCTTGTTGCTGCGCTAGCGGCTATGACCATTGGTCTTGGCGCACTGGTGAGCACTGTTCCTGGTATGCAACAGTTCGTTGATACTGGTATTGCAGTCCTAATCCAACTCGCACAAGGCGTTGGAGACATGATCGCTGCATTTACGACTAGTGTATCTGAAGCCGGCTTACTTAAGGTTCTGGCAGTGTTTGCTATGATGCCGATGCTTGTCGTTGGTATGGCCCTGTTATTGCCGCTGATGCTGACTATAGGAGCTGTTGCTGCAGGCATCGGCGCATTGATGGATACGTTACCAGGTTTCCAAGGGTTCCTAGAAACCGGCATGCCCGTGATTTTACAGCTTGCTGATGCAATTGCGCAAATGATCGCGGCGTTCACGACTACAGTTTCCTCTGCTGGTTTACTCGAAGTTCTCGCGGTGTTCGCCATGATGCCGTTGCTGACTATCGGTATGAGCTTGTTGCTACCGTTGATGCTAGCTATCGGCTCGGTAGCTGTCGCCATAGGTGGTATACAGGATTTAACAGGCGATCTTGAGAATTTCCTCAACATTGGTCTGCCCATCCTGATCAAACTGGCTGGCGGAATCGGCGAAATGATCGGTGCGTTCGTCGGCGGCATTATAACCCAAGTAGCGTCTACTCTGCCGCATCTCGGTACCATGCTTAGCGAATTTATGACTAATGCAACACCGTTTATCGATGGTGCCAAAATGGTCGACGGAAAGGTACTCGCTGGCGTTGGTATTCTTGCTGGAGCAATCATTGCCCTCACAGCGGCTGATCTAATCACCGGCGTTCTGTCTTTCCTCCAAGGCGGTTCCTCCTTTGCTGATCTCGGCACTCAGCTGTCTATGTTCATGATGAACGCTATGCCGTTTATTATGGGCGCTTCTATGATTAGCGAAGACATGATGACTGGCGTCAAAATGTTAGCTGAGACAGTACTGATACTTACCGCAGCTAATGTTATTGAAGGGTTGACTTCCTGGTTAACGGGTGGTTCTTCTCTGGCCGGCTTTGCTGAACAGTTACCTCTACTTGGTCAAGGTCTCGCATCGTTCTCGAGCAGCCTCGGTGTTTTCACTGAGGAACAGATGACTACTGTTAAGTTCGCCGCTGAAGCCGTTAAGACGTTGTCTGCGGCTGCGGCAGAGATTCCAAACAGTGGCGGTCTACTTGCATCCCTGGTCGGTGAGAATGACCTCGGCGTATTCGCCGGTCAGTTCCCGTTCCTTGGACGAGGCCTCAGAGGATTCCTCGACAACGTCGGTACCTTCAGTGAGGAGCAAGTTACAACGGTGAACTGTGCAGCGAGCGCTGTCAAATCTTTAGCAGAAGCCGCATCTGAGATCCCTAATATGGGCGGTCTCTTAGCTTCCATAGTCGGTGAAAATGATCTAGCTACATTTTCGTCACAATTCCCCGTACTAGGCACTGGTCTCCGTGGATTCCTCGATAATGTGGGTACCTTCACTGAGGAGCAGGTCTCTACAGTTGAATGCGCAGCTAGCGCTGTCGAGTCTCTCGCATCTGCCTCTTCTGAGATTCCTAACATGGGCGGCCTCTTAGCTGCTATTGTTGGTGACAACGGTCTAGCAACCTTTGCACTACAGTTCCCGTTACTCGGAATTGGAATTAAAAGTTTCTTAACCAATATAGGTACTTTCGATGCGGCCCAGACCGCAACTGTCGAATGTGCGGCTAACGCTATTAAAGAATTGGCGAGCGCGTCTAATGAGATTCCCAACACCGGCGGTTTATTGGCCGCAATAGTTGGTGATAACGACCTGGGTACTTTCGCGACAAAGTTCCCGAGTGTTGGTGAGGGTATTAAGGGTTTTGTTGATAAGCTCGGAACGTTTTCTGACGCCCAAGTATCTACCGTTTACGCAGGTGTTTCTGCGATAAGAGCACTTACCGGTCTAGCAAACGTCGATCTCGAAGCCGCAAAGAAGAACATTTCCGGTTTCGGTAAGAAACTCCCCGACTTTGCTGAGAATCTTAAGAAGTTCTGCACTGGTATGCCTAGTAAAGACAGCGTATCCACAGCTGTTTCTAACATCGATAAACTGTTAGATGCAACTAGGAAAATCGGTGACGCTAACAGCGGCGTTCTGAAAGACTTTGCCAAGAACCTTAAGAAAGTCGGCGAGGATGCTGTTAAGAAGTTCGTTGGTGCTTTTACCAGCGAATCTGCTAAGACAGATCTTCAATCTGCAGCCAAGGCTCTAGCCGGTAAAGCCTCTGATGGCGCTAAGGAAAAAAAGAGTGCTATGAAAACCGTGGGCAAAGAACTGGCTACCGGTTTCGGTGACGGAATCACTGAACAAACATGGTATGCAGAAGCCAAAGCTCGAGCTATGGCAAACGCTGCCGAAAAAGCTGCTAAAGAGGAGCTCGATGTCAACTCGCCTTCCAAGGTCTTCCGTAAGCTTGGTACATCTGTGCCCGAAGGCTTTGCGATTGGTATCGGAATGATGGGGAGTGCTGTAACGGGTGCTTCCAGAGATATGGCGTCTACTGCTATCAACAGTGTCAGTAAATCCATTTCCAAGATTTCCGATATTGTCACTTCCGACATCGACGCTCAGCCGACTATCCGTCCTATCATGGACCTTAGTGATGTACGTGCTGGCGCAAGTACCATTGGTAGCTTACTCAATACCGAATCCTCTATCGGTGTAGTAGCTAACGCTAGCCGCATCGGTGGTATGATGAGTCGCTACAGTCAAAATAGAGGAAATGATGATGTTGTTTCTGAGCTGAGCAAGCTTCGTAGCGAGATCGGTAATATGAGCAACACATCCTACAACATCAACGGCATCACCTACGATGACGGAAGTAACGTTAGTGCAGCAGTTCAGACTCTCGTACGGGCTGCTAGAATAGAAAGGAGGACGTAAGATGGCGAATAATACGTATACCGTAAAAAGCGGCGATACTCTATCGGAAATCGCCCAGAAATATTTAGGATCGGCTAGCAAGTACAAACAGCTTGCTAACTGGAATAATATCGCGAACCCGAATCGCATCTACGTCGGTCAGGTATTAAAACTGTATAACCCGACCACCTCCGGGGGTAGCGGCGGTTCTTCTAGTTCCGCCAAAGCCCCCACTAACGTTTGCGTAATTACTTATTTCGGCGTTAACTCAAAAGACCCCAACGAGCTTATTGTTGAGTGGACTTGGGCTAAGGAAACCGAAACCGAGAGTTATAAATACGAGTGGGGTTACGCTAACGGCTCTGGTCTCTGGATTGGAGAAACTATTGGCAGCAACAGCGTCGATGATCTGAGCAGGCATGTTTCTAGACAGACTACTTATAGTATCCCCGCTGACGCCACTCGCGTTCGTTTCAGAGTCATACCTATCGCTAAGAAAAAGAAGGATTCAAAGGGTAAAGAAACTGCCCGTTGGACAGCTTCTTGGACGGCGTTCAAATATTGGGATAAGGGTGCCGCTCCGGCGGCCCCTGCCGAACCGTCCGTAGAGGTGAACGGTGCAAAAGTAAAAGCCACTGTTCGATACGATGACGTTAATCTTGACGGTATTACTCATGTTCAGTTTAAGATTCAAAAGAATGATGACCCAAAACAAACCATAACTCCTGCTAAGGTAGCGTTGGTGGGTGGGGTTGCTTCTTACGAACACTCTGGCGGAAACGATAGTAAGTACAAATGTGCTGCTCGAGTATATATTAAATCTCGAGACGTTTACAGCGAGTGGTCTAAGTGGTCGGATAACGTAACTACGAAGCCTGTAGCTCCTAGCGGAATAACTACTCTTAGAGCAAACTCCCCGAGCGAGGTATATATCGCATGGGGCAAGGTTACCACGGCTACCAAGTACGAAATTCAGTATACCGAGGATAAGCGATACTTCGACACGTCCGATAACGTCCAGAAGGTAGACGTGGTTGGCGAACAAGGTACTACTAAAAAGGACCCCGCTACGTCCCAGTTCATTAGTGTAGACGCCGGTAAAGAGTACTTCTTCCGTATTCGAGCCTGGAACGAAAGCATAGCATCTCACTGGACTGGCATTAAGTCGGTAGTGGTGGGTATAAAGCCGTCTGCTCCGACCACTTGGTCGTCTTCGTCAAAAGTGGTTGAAAAAGACGGTAAAAATGCGGTCCTATACTGGATACATAACTCCAAAGATGAGTCTAGACAGACCTCCGCTCAATTGGAGCTTAGAGGTGTTCCTGGTAAACCTCTAGACGAACCTGTTGTCGTAACCCTTGGTAAGACTGAGGTGCATACCGACTACATCGATTATGTTCCCAAAGTGGTAGAGGATTACGAGAGTGAGCCTACTTATGAGTGTACGCTTAAAACGTTAAATTTCACCAATGGCGCTTCGATAGAGTGGCGTATGTGTACCGCTGGCGTACTTAACGACGATGATGGCAATCCTGTATATAGCCCCTGGTCTACTCCCAGAACAATCAGTGTGTATTCAACTCCGACACTTGATTTGAGCATGCCCGAATTAAACGAGGGTGTTCTGAACAGTTTCCCGGTGTTCATTCACGCCGCAGCATCGCCAGTCAACGATGGTGTACAATGGCCTACTAGTTATCATATCTCTATTACGGCTGACGAGGGTTATGAAACTACAGATCCGTTCGGAAACTTCAAAATGGTTAATGCTGGTGATGAGGTATATTCTCGCTATGCCGACCCCAACGTCGAAGGGAGTGTTGCTGTAGAGTTGCTTCCCAGCAACGTTACCCTCGAAAATGGCATGAAGTACCTCGTCAACTGCATTGTGTCTATGTCCTCTGGATTGACCGCGGAAGCTAACACTACTTTCACAGTAGACTGGTCCGTCGCTGCGTGTGAGCCTAATGCTGAGATCGGCGTAGATAAGGAAAACCTCACCGCGTCCATCCGGCCTTATTGCGAGACCGTTGATGTTGAGTATCGGATTGTGGAGTTGACTTCCGGAAACTACACGCTGAAAGATGCCGAACCGATCGGTTATACTTACGGCGACGTTGTGACCACTGGAAGTGGTAATAATAAACGTGCGGTGACCCTTGAGACTGGTGAACCCGTGTATTCTGGAGTGGACGATAGCGGTAATGAAATACTGTTCGCAGTGATCGAAAAGCGCACCCTTGTGGAAGACGTTTGGCTCTCTGTTTACAGACGTGAGTTCGATGGCCGATTTACAGAAATCGCTACAAATCTCGATGCGGCTAGCAGAACCACGGTGACTGACCCTCATCCGGCTCTTGATTATGCTAGATACAGAATCGTAGCCGCCGATAAGACTACGGGTCATATCGAATACTTCGACTGTCCCGCATATCCGGTTGGCGGAATAGCTGCCGTATTACAGTGGGACGAGCAGGCTACCAACTTCGACGCTCTTGAAGACGTAGCCCCTGTTGATCCGGCTCTGTCTGGGTCTATGCTTAAGCTCCCGTATAACATCGATGTGTCTGATAGCACAAAACCCGATTATAAGTTGGTTGAGTATATCGGACGCTCTCATCCCGTGAGTTATTACGGAACACATCTCGGCTCGTCTTCGAGCTGGAGTATGGTTATCGACAAGAATGATGTCGAGACCATCTACGCATTACGTCGCCTCCAGAGATGGCTCGGCGATGTGTATGTAAGAGAACCTTCTGGTACAGGATACTGGGCTCAGGTCACAGTATCGTTTAGCCAGAATCACTGTGAAGTGACCATTCCGGTCTCACTTTCAATAACTAGAGTAGAAGGAGGCGCGTAACCGTGGCTGATTGGGCGAAAACCGCGCAGAGAACATACGAATATTACACCGTAGACCCTGGAACCTGGCAGGATGTCGAGAGACTTGATACTGTCACGTCCAGCTCCATTAGTTGGGATGCTTCGGCAGAAACACTCGGATCTGCGTCCTTCGCCATCACTGAATCAGTCGGTGAAGCCTACGTTCGAATCTACATGATTACGGTTCAAAATGGAGTAAGAGAGAAACGTCCGTTGGGCACTTTCTTACTCCAAACACCGTCTTCAAAGTTCGATGGACGCATTCGTGATGTTACCGTCGACGCCTATACTCCTCTTTTGGAGCTTAAAGAAAATCCCCCACCTCTCGGATATTTTCTGAGGGAGGGCGAGAATATTATGGACAAAGCTTACGAGCTAGTTCGAGAGCATGCTAGAGCCCCTGTCGTGAGAGCTACTTGCGACAAGGTGCTCCCGCATGATTTCGTTGCTAATACCGACGATACCTGGCTATCGTTTCTAATCGATCTGATAGCTTTGGCCGAGTATGAGTTTGATTTGGATGAAGAAGGGCGAATCCTATTCTCTCCCAAGCAGGACATCGATGCTCTGCAGCCTGTGTGGACATACAGCGATGATAACAGTTCTATCCTGTATCCGGATATTACTGTAGACCATGATTTGTACAAAGTCCCCAACGTCGTGGAAGTTACGTATTCTGGTGGTGCTGGAGCCCACTCCGCTAGAGTCGTAAACGATGACCCTAACAGCCCCGTATCAACTATCGGGCGTGGTAGAGAGATTACACACAGAGACCCCAACCCTAGCATCTCAGGTAATCCTGACGATAAGCAACTGGCACCTCAAGTCCAAGAGTATGCCGAGAAGCTACTTAAGAGCATGTCTACGCTGACATATACGCTCAGTTATTCACATGGGTACTGTCCTGTGAGATTACGAGACGGCGTGCGACTCAACTACAAACGCTCAGACATCGATGGGGTAAAAGCAAAAGTTATAAGTCAGACAATAGACTGCACTCCGGAATGTAAAGTCTCGGAGACCGCAGTATTCGTTAATAAATTATGGAGGTGATGCGGTATGGCTTTAACGACTGATCTGATTTCGCAGTTTGTGAAGATCACTAACGATAAAGACAAAAAATCCAAAGCTTCCACCATAACTGGTACTGTCGTTGTGCATGACGGTACCACTTACGTCAAAATGGATGGTTCCGAGCTACTTACTCCTGTAGCAACCACCACCGAAATGCAACCTGGCGACCGTGTTACAGTAACGATCAAAGATCATGTCGCCACCGCTACCGGCAACACAACGTCACCCTCAGCCCGACTTGAAACCGTGGATAAGAAAGACGAAGAGGTTAAGCAAGCGGTTAGAGGTGAGTTTAACACCGTTGTTGCTGATTATGCCACTATCAAGAAGTTGGATGCTGCAACCGCTGAGATTGGCGAACTAATAGCTAAGAAAGCTGCCGTCGAGGAGCTTGAGGCTACTAATGCCAAGGTAGGTGATCTGGAAGCCAACAAAGCTAGCGTCGAAGATTTAGAGGCTGCTAACGCTAAGATCGGCAATCTTGAAACTGATAATGCTACTATCAAGAACGCTGTCATAAAGGACCTTACTGCAGAAGACGGTTCGATTACTAATCTAGCGGCCAAATACGCCAACATTAGTTTCGCTAATATCGACGAGGCTGCTATCAAAAGACTGTTCTCCGATACTGGCCTCATCAAAGACCTTGTTGTTGGTGACAGTACTGTAACAGGCCAACTCGTAGGTGTTACCATAATCGGTGACCTTATTGAAGGCGGCACTATCGTTGCAGACAAGCTTGTGGTCAAGGGAGACGACGGTCTCTATTACAAGCTCAACACGCAAGGTGTAACAAAAGACTCGTTTGAGGTTAAATACGAGAAAACCGAAACAACTATCGAAGCTGTAGACGGTACCCTCATGCGAGATGTAACTACAACAACGGGAACCGAAGTATACTACTATGACGATAGCGGAGTACAAAAGTACTATACGATTATTGATGACCTGTATTACACAGTAGACGCTGTTACGACTGACGTTAAAATGACTCAGACCGAGTATAACAGCCTCAATGGTAGTGTTATTACGGCTAAATCTATTGTCGCAGAGCAAATAGACGTCAAGGATTTGGTAGCATTCGGCGCTACTATTGGTGGATTTCGCATTACCGATAATTCTATCTATTCGGAAGTAAAAGACAGTGAGAACAACTCCACCAGAGGCATTTACTTCGATACAGATGGTCAGGTTAATATCGGAGACAACGAGAACTATATTAGATACGTTAAGAATGAAGACGGCACATATAGTCTCGCCATTTCTGCCAAGAGCATCATGTACGCACTCAACGGTACAAATAGATCGCTTGCAGACCTGGGTAATATCGGTGAATACGTCAAAATAGGAACTTATAAAAACGAGCAAGGTACCGAGGAGCCGTGTATAGAGCTTGGCGAGAAAGACAGCAACTTTAAGTTGATCATCACCAACACTCGCATTCTGTTCATGGACGGGGATGACGCCCCCGCATACATAACAAACCAGGCTCTCCGTATAAAGAAAGCAGTAGTCGAAGATGAGCTTTACTTCGGCCAATTCGTATGGAGAGAAAGGGAAAACGGCAATATGGGTATCATTTGGGTTGAAGCAGAGGAGGTGACTGAGTAATGGCAGCACCTAGTGGAATTGTATGGGGTAGTACCGTAGGTAGTTACGGTAAGATCGGCATATACCGAAGCCTAACTAGCACGAATGACAAAACTACAGTCAATGTCGAAATTTGGTTCTGGTCAAAGTACTCAGTTAGCGATAGTGGAAACACCCTGTATTACGATAATCGATCGTCCTCCGGCAGTGCGTCAACCAGTCAAGGAAGCGTTTCAATCAGCACGACTAACGACTCCGGTAGCGGTTGGTCCGAATCGAATCAGAAAAAGTTAAAAAGCTATTCCTACACGTATAATCGAGGTACCTCTGCGGTAACTAGATACTTGTACGCCAAACTGACCAATGTCGATAGGGTTGGCGGCACTATGTATGCCAGTACTACGTTTACCATTCCTAAGCTTCCGTCATATACGGTAACTTATAACGCAAACGGCGGCAGTGGAGCTCCTGGTTCACAGACCAAGTGGTATGGCACCGCGCTTAAGTTATCTACTACCAAACCTACTCGCACCGGTCACTCATTCCTAGGCTGGGCGACATCCTCATCTGCTACCTCAGCTAATGGTAGTTACGATCCTGGTGATAGCTATAGCACCAACGCCGCCCTCACGCTATATGCCGTATGGAAGGCAAACACTTACGCCATCAAGTTTGATGCTAACGGTGGTAGTGGAGCCCCGGCCGATCAGACAAAAACATACGGTAAAACCCTAACGTTATCTGGTACCAAGCCGACTCGTACGAATTATACCTTCTTAGGTTGGTCTACATCGGCTACGGCAACGTCTGCTACTTATTCCGCAGGTGGAAGTTATACAGCCAACTCTGGTGCTACACTCTATGCGGTGTGGCAGTTGGCGTACAAAAATCCGACGATTAGTAATCTTACGGTATCTAGACGCAGCTATGATCCAGACACTGGTACGTATACGCAATCGGACGCCGGTACATATGCGCGAGTATATTTCAACTGGTCTACGTTTCTTGACGCAACCGGTGCGGTTATTAAGTGTACGGCCGCTAATACTATTATCGCGGAAAAAACTTTAAGCATAGCTGGCAAAAACGGCATCATCGTTGAGTATATCGGCGGCTCATTGAGCGCTGATACTACGTACACGGTCAGCGTTACTGTTAAAGATAGTAATGGCCAAACAACAGTACGTAAGATCCTCCCCGGCGCCAAATATGTTATGGATTTGCGCAAAGGCGGTACTGGTATCGCATTCGGTAAAGCAGCCGAGACTGATGGTATTGCGGATTTCGCCTTCAAAATAGTACCTAATCAAGGCTTTGAGTATCCGGTTTTACCAGCCGGTACCGATTTGAATACGGTACTTGCTCCGAATATCTACTCAGGTGAAAATGTAAGTACATACAACTATCAAAACTGTCCGATAACAAACGGCACATTTACTCTAGAAGTCATACCAGCAGGCCCGAACGGTCAGCGTATCCAGCGGTTATATCTGTGCGACAAAACAAAACGACAGATGTATGAACGTACTTATTATGGGTCCTCTTGGCAGGACGACAATCAGAAATGGTACGGAGGTTGGCATAATGCCGATCTAACCGCGCTTGGTAACTTCACAAACTATTATGCTAGCGGTTCCGAAGCACCTAAGTATAGACGCGTTGGAAATACGGTGGAAATCCGAGGAACTGTTAAACCTCTTAAGGAGATAGCGTACAGTACAGACTATACAACTATATTTACGCTACCAAACGGTTATCGTCCAAGTTCCTCCGTGTTCACACTGTGTCAGGGCAGCGGTTGCTGCGTATGGTTGATGCGTGTGGACAATAACGGCGATGTCGGATTTACTCGATATCGTAACGGCGATGCCTCTATCGCAGCCTCCGATTCGGTATGGATACCATTCCAATGCACATTCTTAGTTGATTAAAGGAGTAGATTCCAATGAGCACAATACTCGCAATAGCAACATCAGTTGTCTCGGCGGTGCTAGCATTCGTTTTACAATCGGTCATTAGAGAAAACATCCGGTTGAAAAAAGAAAAAGATGAAAAACAGTGTAAGCACGACACCGCAATCGAGAACGGCGTTGTTTGTATCTTGCGCAAACATCTTATGGACGAGCATGAGATTTGGGTGGCGAAGGGTTACATTACATCCCACGCTCTCGAAAGCGGTCTGTTGATGTATAAAGCATATAAAGATCTCGGCGGTAACGGTATGATCGATCATATGGAAGATGAGATTCAGGCGTTACCTATCAAAGATTAACAACTAGAGAGGAGAATTCAAAATGGGTATTAACTGGAAGGTACGTGTCAAGAACATTAATTTCTGGCTCACCGCCATCCCTGCGCTGTTGCTGCTGATTCAGGTGGTGGCAGCCGTATTTGGCTTTGAGCTGGATCTCGGTGACCTGGGTACCAAGCTGCTGGCAGTCGTGAACGCAGTGTTCGGCTTCCTGGCTATCCTGGGTATTGTAAACGATCCGACTACTGCCGGCATGAAGGACAGTGGTCTGGCCATGACTTACGATACGCCTAAGTGTGAGTAAGTGAACGTACGGGGCGGGTCTTCGGGCCTGCCCCGTACTTACGCATTAAAAACATGCCGTATTATGGAGAGAGAATGTATTATACGGAATCTGAAGAAATTCGGATTGGTAGAGTTCGGTACCGTTGGGCCGCTACCTGCATTCTCTTTTCTTTTTTCTAATTGAGGACTCGCAGAGACTGAGAACGGTAATCCAGAATTCGCATCCAAAACACCTCGTTTTATGAGGAGGTGAACGACTTTGTTAGTATATGTTTTGAGCATACTTGGAGTAGCATTTAGTGTAATCGGAGCATTGCTCACTGGGATCGTGACACTCATAAAAACGATTAAGAGTAAGGATAGGGGGTCTTAACATGCCCTTTATCCTTTTCGTCTCAGAAACAGCCCCTATTATGGAAGGAAAACCTATAAGGAGGCGTTTAACATGGAAGTTAAGAAAGGCTATGACATTGAAGAAGTAGTTGAAGTAATTGAGATGTTATCGTATTCTCAAGGGTTTTACGGACGTTTATTAGATGAGATCATGTATATTGAGGAAAATGAACCTGATAAGTATGAAGTATTTAAGGGATTTATCGAGAAACAGGAGTTTAAAAGCCCTGTGGACGTAGTCCTATTCTTCGAAGGTTAGGTTGAGTCCGATACATGGACTCTTCTTTTTCTTCTTGAGATACCGAGGATAACGAAACCAGTCGTCACACAAACAACGTCTATTATGGAAGAGAATATTATTGGGAGGTTGTTATTATGAACAACGAAACAGTTAAACGTGTATTCGGGACTATTGGTAAAATTGCGCTAGTCGGAGCATTTCTATCGCTACCGCGCGTTACGAAGGTGACGTATGTAAGTGAGAATAGTTGCCGCACAGTAGGATATTACGACGCCGTGCGGGCGATTATGAACACCGGTATGTTTGCCAGCGATAAACGTGCATGTGTAGCAGCAATGAAACGCGATGCTGGAAGCGATTATTACCGAGCGGTCATCGAGATCGTACAAGGAGAAATGTTTGCTAGTGACAAACTCGCAACTATTAAGACTCTTTAACGGAGTAGGTCCGGCTTAAATGCTGGGCCTTTTCGTTTTATCGATTAATATGCCCTGAGTCCGCGTGAGAAACATATTGTATTATGAGAAGGAAGTAGTGAGACACGAATGTAGTATCTTAAGTGATACCGCTGCTTGGAGAGTTCATTGCTCCTCCAGGCCCTTTTCGTTTTATTTACGAAGCTTCATAGATACTAAGATTGTGTCAAAATAGAGTAGATCGCACCAGGAACATGCCCTCTTATGAGAAACTATTACAAACTTTGGAGGGATTTATCATGAAAAAGTTTTTGGTAGTTACATTAGCAGGCATGGTATTGGCTATGGATATATACGGTTTTGTAAACCAATTTATGAAAGATGAAGTTAAAGAAATTGATCATATTAAGGAAACTACAGTGACGGTATATGCGGAGTAGCTGATGCTTTTCCTTTTTATTTTTTTCGTCACAGAAACAAGTCCTATTATGGAAGGAAGCACCATTCCCGTACTTAAAGTATCGGAGTGGTCTTGGGATAGTTAAGACGGTTAGCTCTAATGGAAGAGTAAGAGGACAGCCTCAACGTCGTGGGTTCGAATCCCACACTACCCACCTTCTTTTCTTTTTTCTCCGAAGTTCCGCTGAGACTAAGGCGACTCGCCCCAGAAACAGCCCCTTTTATGGAAGGAAAATAGTGGAAAGGAATGGTCAAAATGGCTAAAGTTTATATGTTTCCAGTAAAGAAGAAACTCCCAGCAGGGATGGAAAAAGATCTACGTCGAGTAGCAAGAGACTATGTCGCGGTTTTACAAGCGATAATGATCATCTATGGACTCGAATCAGATCCGCCATCCCATGAGGAGATATTAGAAATGGTATCTACGACTTTTGCCGAAGGGATCTACGAAGCTATTGACCAACTGGATGAGTCCTGATCAAGGGCTCTTTTCTTTTTGTCGCGTGATAAACACGTTGTATTATGGAGAGACGAGTATATGAAGGGACGGTATACTCTGAGAACATGTGTCGCCACTTGAAGGGGTTGGGAACCCGACTCGAGGTACGTGAGTGACTTAATGGTTAATTGGACGAGCCGCATGGTCTCTTCTTTTCAACCAGTCAAAATAGAGTTACATGACTTTCGGTCACATGTAGACCCGGAAGAATCCGCCCATTCATGTGCCCGAAAAAGAAAAAGCCCATTGTGGCGGGCTTTCTCGTTACTTGATGAATATTGTTATTTCGAACGGTTCGCTATGAAACATGTTTTTTCTTCCAAGTTTGGCATATCCTAGCTCACCTTTATTCTCATTTGTAATCTTCACATTAGGCGGTCTAGTATACTCGATCTTCTCTATAATATCTTTCAAATGCATATTTTTTATAGACGCGTCTATGTCAGGGTCTTTTATTATTTCTAATGTCTCTCTAAACGTAACGGCTCGTTTGCGATAGTCTATAGGCTCTGGCATCGCATCCTTAGCGTCGCACAAAGCTTCGTTTATTTCAGCCCTCTCTTTTAACAGTTTCTCGTTTAGATCCTTGAATATATGTGTCGGCATACGTTCATCAGGATCGGGATGGTGTTTGGCCTCCCATTGAAGCTTCTCCTTAATTTCCAAATCAGCAAGTTTTTTCTCCAGGCGCTCTATTAAATCTGCGTGCAGCTTACTCGAGTCGTCCTTTTGATTCTCGACACGCACTTCAAAATCGTCTATAATTTCACTAAGGGAGTCGCAGACGCGTTCCAGTACCTCTTCGTATATAGCCGAGCCTGTTTTACAATGAACCTGGTTGTGGCACATTACTCGAGGTTTAGCGTACTCGACCCCCTTTCTTCTATAGGTGTTATACCCCATTTTCCCTCCGCATGCTTTACAAATCAACACTCCGCTAAGAGGGTTTTTCAAGGTGGTGTCTGTCCGTGCTCGATGTCTGTTACCCCGTACCTCCTTGGCTCGATTAAACAGCTCCTCCGAAACTATACCATCATGTTTGCCATTAAAAATCAGATACTCCCCGATTTTGGCTTTTGGGCGCATCTCCTTAATTTCCTGGTCTTTGATTATCTTTATGGTCTTACGCCAATCCCATCTAACGCATCCTATATAGTGTATATTTTCTAAGATGGAGAAGATCATACCGGACTTCCAGCAGTCCTTTCCACCTGGCGTCTTGATATGCATACTTTCTAGTTTTCTGCATATCGCAGTTGCCCCAATATCGCCATTACAATACCATTCGAATATTAATCGAACTACATCCGCCTGATCCTTTCGTTCTTCGAGGGTATGACATATTTTCTTGCCATTCTCTTTTATTATTCTATTGAATCCGTATGGGGGAACGGACCCTATATAGTTTCCTTCACGGACGCTGTCGAGCTTACCGCGCAGTGATATCTTCTTGAAATAGTTCAAGTATTCATTACCACGTTTCAGCTCACGTTCAAAGGCGTCACGGTCGAACTCGTCTCGTAGATCATATGTTTTATATGGTGTGATTACGAACGTATTAGTATAACGAAGAAGTTTTATAAGTCTACCGGCATCCTCCAAGTCTCCACGGCTCAAACGCTGTACGTCGACTACTATTATTGCTTTTATTTTCGGATTCTCTATTGCTTTGAGTAAACGGAGCATTTCCGGGCGATCGTCGATTGACTCGCCACTTCCGACCTCCTTATACTTATGATGCTCTGGTATGGGTCCGCTTAGATATTTCTTAGCATACTCTTCTATCATTCTAGTGTGTTTCTCTAAAACCTCGTCAACCGATAGGTACGGATCATCGAAACGAGATTTCCTGTCATATTCTAAGGTTTCGAAATTATAAAATGTTGGATATTCCTTATACATGTTAATTTCCCCTTTTGGTAAGTATTTCTTGTTGTGTCTGACAATTTCTTCTTTTATAATACTTTAGAACATTCGTTCTGCCCCGGACGACAAGGAGAGTTTCTATTGAAAGAAATGTACATCGCTCAAATCATTGAACAAATGAATCTGTGTAACGACTTAGCGCTTCTCGACCTAATATCTCAACTTCTAGATAATAGCATCCAAGAAGCGGCTTAACTGCTCCAACTTTGTTTTATCAAGACTAGATAATTTTTCTACGACATTTACTAAATCTTTATTTGTTCGTAGCTTGACAATGATGGCGACCAGTCTGTCATTGTCTTTTTTTATTTCCTCAAAATCTTCAATCAAATCTGACTTGGAAACTCCGAAATATGTCGCCAGTTTCTCAACGTTATTTATCCGCGGATATTTGTTACCGTTAATCCAATCAGTCAGTGTGGAATAGGATAGACCCAGCTCCTCTGCGATCTTACCTCGATCCTTTCCGCTTTTAGATATATACTTTTTTAGATTCTTAGACAAAATATTTTTGTTGCCGTTTACCAACTCATCACCCCCTTTACTGTATCTAATAACTTACACTAAAAACGCTAAAAATGCAAAAGAAAACCCACAAAGCGTTGACAAAGCTATTCTAGGATAGTAATATTTAATCTAGATTAACGCTTTTAGCGTTTTAAATAACGTTTTTAGCATAATAAAAAGGGGCAGAAAGAATGCGTGAATACGTTTATGAGAACGCGATAGTATATATAACAGAACCAACTGAGGAACAGAGAGAAAACATACGCAATGCCACAGAGCGTTTTGTTAGTATATTAGCGAAGAAGGGACTGATTGGTAATGACCAAAGACGAGATAATAGCAGAGTTAGTGGGGTTGATTCTAATGCAAGAAAAAGAAATCGCTAAATTAAAGAATAGGGTTTCACAGATTAAACAATATATAGAAGTTTATGAGGATTACATTAAAGGAGAGTGAGTCAAAATGGCTACGGTTATTAGACCAGAGCTTTCTATTAAAAACAAGTATCATATCGATAAGCATCGTCACTATGAACTAAAACACTTCTGTTTGCAATACCCCAAATGGAAGAAGACCTATATGGAACTCGATAGTCCGAATATATCGACATCATCGTTCGAGAGTATATCGTCTGGTAATCTTCCTGGAGATCCTACAGCTAGACGAGCCATTGCTAAAGCGCAGCTTACAGAACGCATCGAAATGGTCGAGAAAGTCGCTAGGGAAGCCGACAACTATCTGTGGCAATACATATTAAAAGCAGTTACGGAGAATCTCTCTTACACATACTTAAAAACTAGATTAAACATTCCGTGTGGAAAAGACATGTACTATGATCGCTATAGGAAGTTCTTTTGGTTACTAAACACCGCGCGAAAATAACAATCGCTATTATGAGAAATATTAGTTTTGAAAGGAGATCGGCTATGTTTGGAATTATTGCAGCAGCAATGGGTATTGCAGCAGCGATTGCATACATTGTCTAATCGACTAATGACAAAGACAAGAGCGGAGGTTGAACAGAACCTCTTCTCTTTTCAGTATATAGGAGGGCGTCAAAATGGATATACAAGAATTAAAAATGGTGATGCGAGGTAAAGCTAGACTGTCGCGAGGTTTAGTAAACTTACTAAAAGACGATACAGAGCAGATATATAATGACGTGAATGTATTCGATGTAGTTAGTCTTGAGGAAGCGATAGGAGATACAAAGCGAACTGCTCAACAACTCCAAGATGCTGTTACCGATCTCGAGTATTACTTATACCTTGCTAAGAAGGACGCAGAGTAAATTCGCGAAAAACAACTTGTTTTATGACAAGATAATATATTAAAAACAAAATCAAAAGGAGGTACGATTATGGATCACGCTAACGCTAATGAGACTATCGACATGAACGAGATGGTCTGGTGTAATGGCATGCTGATGACTCGTAAAGAGGCTATCGAGATGATGGAGAATGGTTAATTATTAATTGTCACACAAAGATGAGGGTCTGGGAGTAATCTCAGACTCTTTTCTTTTTAGGTTCGAACGAAACTAATCTAGAATACATATTTTTAACCTAACTTAAAAGACCCGTACGTAGGTTACCAGAAAGGGTGATAAATTTGTAATGTGAAAAAAAATCCCGGGGGAGAATTTTAGAAAAACAATTTGAAAGGAGATCAAAATGGAAGCGGGATTTATGGTAATAGCATTCATAGCAGTTACTATAGCGTTCGTGCTAGGCTATCTGCTAGGTAAAGCTGGCAAACAAAGCGGAGCTAAAGGTACTATCTATATTATCACGAGCGATCACGATGGAAGCCAGTATCCGTATTTAGTGCCAACAGTACCGATGGAAGAGCTCGCATCGATGTCGAAGGCGGCTTTTATCATTAAAACTATTCGCCAGGATTCGCACAAATAACAGTCGCTATTATGGAACGTGAAGTTCGAAATATCTGAAAGGAGACGATTGAGATGAGCATTGAAGCTTTATTGCACACTGAGATCGAATCGGAGTTTGACAAACTGAGTACGATGGAGCCTGGCTCCGAAAAGTATCGCACCACAGTTGATGGTTTGGCCAAGCTGATGGATAAAGCAATCGAGATCGAGAAAGTCGACATCGACTGTAAGGATAAGGCTGCTGCTAGAGAAAGCGAGCAGACTTTGAAAGTACAGCAGATGCGCGAGGAACGAAGAGATCGGATCGTGAAAAACATCATCGGCGCGGCCGGAGTCGTATTGCCGTTGGTAGTTACGATTTGGGGTACCAAGGTTTCACTTAAGTTTGAAGAAACCGGCACGATCACTACGCAATCTGGAAGAAACTTTGTTCAGAGATTGTTCCACAAGAAGTGAGAACGACGGACCGAGGCAAGGGGTTGTGGAAACACAGCCTCTTCCTTTTGGATCTGAGCAAAGGAAGGTAATCGCGACAAATACCCCTCCTATTATGGAATGATATTTATTTACAAGGGGAGGAAATGTAATATGGTATTACTAATCGGAGTTATACTGATAGTATGCGGTTGTGCACTAGTCTTCAGTAGTGTAAAGAAGGATTAAGTTCCAAGTAACGGGGACGCTACGGCGCCTCCTTTACTTTTTCTCGTGTCAGAAACATCTTCTATTATGGAGAGAAAATACATTCCATAAGGAGACGATTGAAATGTTATTAGAAGCTGTAGTATTTGCAGTAGTTTTAGTGGTTGCACAGACACTAGCTGGGTATATTATGATGAAAATCATGATGAAACAGTATATGTCTAAGGAATTCATCAAGAATTACGCAAAGATGGGTGCTGAAGTAGCACAAGAAATCGCAGAAGAAATGGAAGAGTATCTGTGAGGGCAGTCCGCAAGGGCTGTTTCTTTTATCTCGCGTTTAAAACATCCTCCTTTATGAAAGGAGATGACAATATGTTTTTATTTACATATATTCTTATTGGTATTACCGCGTGGTTGGTTATGAACATCGCCGGGATCGTACTGATTGTCGCCAAGGGCGCGAGATTTGACTGGAAGGATTTCCTGACACACTCGTGGTCATGGCTGCTCGGTATCGTAGCTTGGACGGTATTGTGGCCGATATTGATGGTGAACTACATATTGTACGTGAGTAAAATCGTCTAAAATCTACAAGATGGGGAGTTCCTACGGGGACTCTTCACTTTTAGTCAGGAGGTGAGTTATGAGATATCACTATGAAAAACCTGCTCTGTATTCGTCTATGTACGGAGACATACATATTTGCGACCACCCAGCCTATGATAGCTGTACATTATTCAAAATGGGTAGTCGAGGACTGGCAGTTATACAGCAGCGGTTTGATTCAGACACAAAACAAACCTGGTGGAGTGAGATCGATCCGTGGCTCACCGATTCGTTATATCTACATCCAAAATTCAAGACGTTGTTCGATGATCGCTCTGGCGAGTGTAAGGACGGCGTGTTCCCGACGATCACAATCCGCCAAATAATGTGGGCTTTGAAGATGAAACCTCTACCTAAAGAACGCTGGGAAACCTGCTTTGACAGACGGGACATATAACATAGTCCCACCTTTCGCGGTGATAACACTTCCTTTTATGAGAGAAAGGAGGAAACGGTATGATTAGTTTTGCAATACTACTATTCTTATTGCTAGTGGTCGCGATAGCGTTGGCTATCGTTCTAATTATAGGCGGTGGAAGCATGCTCGTGATATTCGGCGATTTGTTAGTATGCATATTGATCATGTGGGCTATTGTCCGATTGATCGCGAAGCTCCGTAAATGGAGAAAGAGAAGGAGAGCGAGGAAAAAGGCTGAATGAGTCCCTAACACGGACTCCTTCTTTTTCGATTCGCGAGAAATACAACGGCTATTATGAGAAGGTAAGCTTCAGAGTAAAATCTGTTGTTTGTCGGTGTAAAAACTGACAACTTCTCTTTGCTTTTTACAAACCCCGAAAGGTGAGGATGGAAATGAACAGTCTATTAGCAAAGTCACAATTATTTTTAAAGCGGAACTCGTCAACTATATTAACGTGTGTGGGGGCTGCCGGAGTAGTTGCGACTACGGTGACTGCGGTTAAGGCCACACCAAAAGCATTAGCATTATTGGATCAAGCGAAAGAGGAAAAAGGCGATGAATTAACTACGCTCGAAACAGTCAAAATAGCAGGTCCAGCGTACGTCCCTACAGTTATCCTAGGCGTATCTACACTAGCCTGTATATTCGGAGCTAATGTTCTTAACCAGCGCAGTCAAGCATCCTTAATGAGCGCCTACGCACTACTCGATAGCGGCTATAAGGACTATCGCAAGAAGGTTGAGGAACTATACGGTAGCGAAGCAGGCATGCAAATCAGAGCTGGCATAGCGAAGGATAAGTACGACGAGGAATACCCCGAGAGTTCGGCTGAACCGGAAGACGGTAAACGACTTTATTACGACTACTATTCCGATCAGTACTTCGAAGCCAGACCATTCGATGTCCAAAAAGCAGAGTATGAGGTAAATCGAACGCTAATGATGGACGACGGTGTGTATCTGAACGAGTGGTATAGTCTGCTTGGACTAGAGCCGCTTGATCACGGTAACGATTTCGGATGGAATACATGCGCTAATATGGACGCCTACTGGCAGTCATGGATCGATTTTCACCATGAGAAGGTGGTTATGGACGATGGACTAGAATGTATCATAATCTCATTCGGTCAAGATCCATACCCAGACTTCGAAGATTGGTGTTAAGTTCGCGAGAAACACAGAGAGTATTATGGAAGGAAGGTGAAATATTATGAAATTCCCTATTGTTAAAGTACTCAGCATCGCTGGAACGGTGCTTGGCATCGCAGGGACTGTGGTGTCCGGTATCGCAAGTCAGAAGACGCAAGAGGCTAAGATCAACGAGGCAGTGAATAAGGCACTTGCCGACCAAGCAAAGGAGTCCTAATGGACTCTTTTGTTTCTAACCCAGAGCATATTTTTGAAAGGAGACGTGATAACACATGAGCAAGCAAGCCCTAGCAAAATTCACACATGACGTGCGATTATCGTTGTCGAAGCACGCACCTGAAATTCTTATGGGAATGGGAATCACGGGTATGATCACGACTACGGTACTCGCCGTCAAAGCCACTCCAAAAGCACTGATGCTGATCGACGATAAGAAGAACGAACTCGAAACTGACAGTCTGACTCCTATCGAGACGGTTAAGGCAACATGGAAGTGTTATGTACCAGCAGCGATTACTGGTGCGACCTCGATTGCATGTCTGATCGGTTCTGCATCCGTAAGTGCTCGTCGTCATGCAGCGTTAGCAACGGCTTATAAGCTGTCCGAAACTGCGTTCAGCGAGTATAAGGAGAAGGTTGTCGAGACTATCGGCGAAAAGAAAGAGAGAACGGTCCGCGATAAAGTTGCTGAGAAACAGGTCAAAGAGAACCCTGTCTCGCATACCGAGGTGTTCGTAACAGGCAAAGGACAAACGTTGTTCTACGACCCGCTATCCGCTCGGTATTTCTATAACGATCTGGAGAAAATTAATCGAGCTGTCAACAATCTCAATAAGGCTATAATCACTGATCCGTTTGATGCTGGCGTATCCCTCAACGATTTCTATAGTGAAATTGGCCTATCCCCCACTATGACCGGTGATAGTCTTGGTTGGAAGTGTAAGCATCTCATCGAGATTCACCCGTCCGCTCAGATGGCGGAAGAGGGTACCGAATACGAGGGTCGGCCGTGTATCGTACTCAGCTTCGACTATCCGCCCGAGTATAATCTACTTTAATAATTCGCGAAAAATACACATACTGTAATGGGGATTACCCGTAAAACTTTATTTAATTTAGGAGGAAACAAAAATGGAAGAAATCATGAACGTGAACGAGGTTAAGGACGAGATCGCTGGTGTTAATCTGAGCACTGGTGCAGCTATCGCTATCGGCGCTGGCGTGACTGCCGCAGTATTTGCAGGCATCGGGCTGGTTAAGAGAGGCATCGCTGCTATCAAGGCTAAGAAGGCACAGCAGGAGTCTGAGTACGAGTTCGTGGAAGACGAGGCATGATCTGCCAACCGAGTAACTCCTAGCAGAGTTTACTAGGTAACCAAAGAGGGAGCACCTTTAACAGGGTGTTCTCTCTTTTCTTTTTGTTATGGAGGGATGACAAAATGAATGCGTTATATTTCTACGATGGACCGGTTCTCGAGTTCGATAGGGAAATTGCTAGACGATGGCGTGGACAAACCTACGCAGCTACCGAAGCAAAGGCCCGTAGCAATCTCGCGTATCAGTTCAAAATGGAGACTGGCAGGATTCCTCGAAGTAAAATCGTCCTGCCCGGAAAGATTGTTTTAGAAGGAGATGAGCAAAATGAGCGAGCCTATGTATCCGCCGAATTCGCACAAGTCTAAAGAGGTGCAGAAGCAGACAGCCACGCAAGAAAAGCGAATTCAGAAGGTTGTCAAAGGTCCTGTGAAGACCAAGAAAAATGAGCTCCGTAAGTTTACCGATATTTTTATCTCAGAAGATGCATCTAACGTAAAGAACTACATCTTTATGGATGTGTTGGTTCCTGCTATCAAGAAGTGTTTCTATGATGTTATCACCAACGGTATTGACATGATCCTGTATGGTGGTACTGGAAAGGCAAAAAACAGCGGTACTAAGACGCCTTATTACAGCTATTCCAGCTCTAAGAACACAGTGAACTATCGAGGTTCTGAAAACGCCGTAGGCGCTCCTAGAAGTGCCGCGGATTACGATGAAATCATCTGGCCCGACCGTGGTTCTGCAGAGCGTGCTAAGCAGCAGATGCAGGATATCGTAGCAACTTACGGCATCGTCACGGTGAACGATCTGTATGAGATGACTCCTCTGACGCCTCCGTATACAGCACAGAAGTACGGCTGGATGGACGTGAGCCGTGCAGAAGTTATCCGTGTGCGCGACGGTTATATTCTCAAGCTGCCTAGAGCAGTACCTATCGATTAAGGAGGAGTGCGGATGAACGTCGTATATAACGATTATGCGGGGTGTCACGAGCCTTGCTATGGTGATGACTATGAGCACACCGTCAGCGGTCTGATCGATACCGAGCCCGATATGGTGAACCACCCGGCTCACTATCAGTCCAAGGCCGGTCTTGAGGTCATCGATGTTATGGAGGCCTTCACAGAGGGCCTCTCCGGCATCGAAGCTGTCGATACGGCCCAGGTCATTAAATATATTTGTCGATGGAAGGGTAAGAACGGCCTTCAGGATTTGAACAAGGCTAAGTGGTACCTGGAGCATCTGATTTGGCACGTAGAAAATACTACTAAAAAGGAGAATGATTGATTATGAAATTCAACGAATTGGCTACTACTGCGTCTCGTGCTTTTCATAAGGCTGGTTTCCAGCTTAAGAAGCACAGTCCTGAAATCCTTGTTGTAACGGGCGTTGTCGGTACTGTCGTCAGCGCCGTTATGGCTTGTAAGGCAACCACTAAGGTTGATTTTGTCCTTGAGGACACTAAGAAGAAGGTTGAGATTATTCACGAGGGCGCCGAAACTGGCGCTGTTAAGGGTTATCTTGATAATGGTCAGGTCGGTATGGTCCCTTATACCGCTAAGGACGCACAGAAGGATTTGACTATCGTATACGGTCAGACTGCGCTGAAGATGGCTAAACTGTACGGCCCCGCTGTTTTGGTTGGCGCTACGTCTATCGCTTGTATCCTGGCTGGTCACAACATCACTCGTAAGCGTAATCTGGCTCTGGCAGCTGCTTACACCGCGGTTGACACTGGTTTCAAGAAGTATCGTGGTCGTGTGGTAGAGCGCTTTAGCGAGCAGCTTGACAAGGAGCTTCTGTACGACATCAAGGCTCAGGAAGTGGAAGAGGTTGTGGTGAATGAGGACGGCACTGAGTCTATCGTTAAGAAGACTGTGGAAGTCGGCAATCCCGCTGACGCTATGAGTCCGTATACCTTTGCGTTCAGTAAGGATACGTCCAGTGCCTGGATGCCTGATCATGAAAAGAATAAGTTCTTCCTTGTCCAGCAGCAGAACTGGATGAACGAGAAGCTCAAGTCCGATGGACGCTTATTCCTGAATTACGTTCTAAAGGAATTGGGTCTTCCCGAATGCCGTATGGGTCAGGCTGTCGGCTGGGTCTACGATAGCGAACGTGGTGATGGCTATGTTGATTTTGGTATTCAGAACATGAACGTTGCTACTAACCGCAAATTCACAGCTGGCCTGGAGAATGCTGTATGGCTGACGTTTAATGTCGACGGAGATATTCTCTATAGCCTGTAACCACTAGACCTTTGAAAGGAGGGTAGTGTATGACCGGTAAGGAATTAATCCTGTATATTCTACAGAACAATCTCGAAGACACTGTGGTTCTTGACGGCGCATTCTTCGTCGGCTTCATGACTATCGAAGAGGCTGCCGTTAAGTTTAATGTCGGTACCGCAACTGTTAAAGCGTGGTACGACTGCAGGATGTTAGATGGCACTAAGATCGGTGACGTTCTATACTTTCGTAAGGATGTTTCCGATCCACGCATTACAGCTTCCGCTTAGTCAAAATCAAAATAGGAACGGGGTATGATCGATGAATGTTAAAACAAAAGTAAGACCGACTACTGTATCATATACTCTAGCGGCAATGGCAGGGATCAGCTTCGTATGTGGTCTTGTTTTGCTATCCAGCGAAGCGAGTCTTTAACATGGAGAGACTCGACTATATCGTTGCGATGCTAGAAAAGACATTGGGGACTAGAAGTAAAAGACACATAATGGGAGGCGCGTTGATAAGCGTCTCTCTTCTGTTTGGCGGACTAGCACTAACCGTCATGACACTAAAAACCGATATTAAGGAGGATGAGGATAATAATGAACTCGAAGATTATTAACGTACTCGTGTTCGCTGCAGGGGCCGCTATCGGCTCCGCAGTAACATGGAAGGTCGTGAAGTCTCGGTATGACCGAATCATTGCTGAAGAAATCGAGTCTGTGAAAGAGGCGTTCGCGGAGAGCGACGTGACTTCCTCTGGCGAACCCACAGAACCCGAGGTCGATGATGAAGAAGATCTGGTAGAGCGCCCTAAGCAGATCAACTGGGATGAACTCGAGAACCTCGATGAGGATGATAACGAGGATATGGTCGAGTATTTTCGTATTGTAGAAAAATATACTAATGAGAAAGGAGGGGCGAGAAATATGGCAAATGAACCCAAAGTAATCAGTCCGTACGATTTTGGTGAACTTGATGGCTATCACCAGATCGAATTAACTTATTATGCCGATGGATTCCTCGAAGACGATAATTACAATATCGTTGAGGACGCCGAGGAGTTGCTCGGACCTGATGCATTGAACACCTTCGGTGAGTACGAGGAAGATGCTGTGTTTGTTCGTAACGATTTCTTGGGAATTGATTTTCAGATCCTGAGAGATTACCGTACGTACGAAGAGGCACGAAGCGCTGGCCCCGGACGGGTGAATGATTGATGACGTCTGAAGAGCGTATTAAGCATGTATATTTCCTATGGCTGTGCGAGTTGATCGACGGTAATCGATTCTCTAACGTCAGATCATATTGGATGTTGTTAAACCGTCTTCATGATATCGAATTTACTTGGTTTGTGCCTCACGACGACAATCGAGCTAGCGACGGTATCCAACTCAGACGTAGATATTCCTTAGTTATGGATGATATGTCCTTGCAGGATTGTTTACAGGGTCCCTGTAGCGTATTCGAGATGATGGTGGCCCTCGCGATTCGCTGTGAAGAAACCATTATGGACGACGAGCGCATCGGTAATCGGACCGGTCAGTGGTTCTGGAGCATGATTCATAGTTTGGGTCTTACTCCGATGACCGATCAGGACTTCGATAGGCAACAGGTAGATACGATCGTTGCGCGGTTTTTAAATAGAGATTACGAACCCGACGGTAGCGGTGGTCTATTCACAATTAGCGATTGTAAGTACGACATGCGAAAAGTCGAGATTTGGTGCCAGCTCAGCTGGTACTTAGGAAGCATTATGTGATATTTGGGGAAGGAGGTGCCAGAATGTAATGCTTGACTTCTTTACTATTGCCACGAGAACCACAAAGCGCGGCACGGTAGAAGTGTATCCCAAGTTCAAAATGAACCGGTCTGAGGATCTTATGATTCGAGGCGGTGACTTTTATGCGGTGTGGGTCGAGGACCGTGGTCTGTGGTCTACGGACGAGCAAGACGTGATCAATCTTATCGACCGTGAGGTTAACAGATACATCGAGGAACATAAGGGACAATTCAACGATACAGTCAAACCGCTATATATGTGGGATGCTGAGTCGGGAATGATCGATGTTTGGCATAAGTATTGTCAGAGACAATGTCGAGATAATTTTACGGCGTTGGACGAAAAGCTTATATTCTCAAACACCGAGACTAACAAAAAAGATTTTGCCAGTAAGAGACTGAATTACCCTCTTGAGAAAGGTAGTATCGAAGCTTGGGACAAGCTGATTTCCACTCTGTATACCGAAGAGGAGCGGCATAAGATCGAGTGGGCTATCGGTGCGATCGTAACTGGTGATTCAAAAAAGATTCAAAAGTTTATGGTGTTTTACGGCGAAGCAGGTACCGGTAAATCAACCATCCTGAATGTTATCCAACAGCTTTTCGAGGGTTATCATACTGTGTTTGATGCCAAGGCCCTCGGTTCTAGTAACAACGCCTTTGCGCTCGAGTCGTTCAAGACCAATCCTCTTGTTGCTATTCAGCATGACGGCGACTTGTCTAGAATCGAGGATAATACGAGGCTTAACAGTCTGGTATCTCACGAGACGATGCCTATCAACGAAAAGTTCAAGGGTCTGTATAACGCCAAGTTTAACTGTTTCTTATTCATGGGTACTAATAAGCCGGTCAAAATCACTGATGGTAAATCCGGTTTGCTGAGACGATTGATAGACGTATCACCGTCAGGCAAAAAGTTGGGTATTCGTGAGTATAAGAAGGCAACCAAGCAGGTTGAGTTCGAACTGGGTGCCATTGCCCACCATTGTCGTGAGGTGTATTTGGCTGACCCGGGTGCGTATGATTCCTATGTTCCTACCGGCATGATGGGCGCTACGAACGATTTCTATAACTACGTTCTGGATTCCTATCATGTGTTCAGACGGGAAGACGGCACTACGCTGAAAGCCGCTTGGGAGATGTATAAGACGTACGTTGACGAGGCTAAGGTATCGTATCCTTTCTCTCAGAGAACTTTCAAAGAGGAGCTTAAAAACTACTTCAAGGAGTTCAACGAGAGATTCGCGACTGAAGACGGAAATAGACTGCGCAGCTATTACCGTGGCTTCAGACTCGATAAATTTGAGGATGCGACACAGGAAAGTCGAGCGAGAGTCACAACAAAAGCTGAGGAAGAAGCGCCTAAGCGACACCTTATCGAGTTCGATGCTGCAGAGTCGATATTTGATAAGGAGTGTGCTGGGTGCTTCGCTCAGTACGCTAGCTCTAAGGAAACTCCTACGAAGAAGTGGGAGAAGGTTACAGCAACGCTGTCACAGCTAGACACTCGTAAGCTACATTACGTTAAAGTTCCTGAGAATCATATTGTCATAGACTTTGACTTGAAGGACGAGTCTGGCAAGAAATCGTTCAAGCTGAACCTGGAAGAGGCTAGCAAGTGGCCCGCTACGTATGCGGAATTGAGTAAGAGCGGAGCCGGTATTCACCTGCATTATATTTATACCGGAGACGTTACTAAGCTCAGTCGTATATTTGATGATAACGAGAACATTGAAATAAAGGTATTCACCGGTAAGAGCTCATTGAGGCGCATGTTGACTAAGTGTAACTCCGTCCCTATCGCAACGATAAGCTCTGGCTTACCGTTGAAAGGAGATGGAAAAGTGATAAATTTTGAGGGGATTAAGAACGAGAAGATGCTACGTACTCTTCTCAGACGTAATCTCGCTAAGGAATACGGTTCGACTAGATGCTCCATTGACTTCATTTACAACAACCTTGAAGATGCGTACAATAGCGGTTTGTGCTACGACGTTAGTGACATGAAGAACGCCGTATTTGCGTTTGCGGCTAACAGTACCAACCAGGCGGACTACTGTATCAAAAAGGTTAGCGAGATGAAGTTTAAATCGGAGGAACCGAGTGACGCTCACGATGGAAGCGGAGAAGTTCCGATCGTATTTTTCGACTGCGAGGTCTTTCCCAATCTATTCTTGATTAACTGGAAGTATCAGGGCGAGGGTAAGCCAGTGGTCCGAATGATCAATCCGAAGCCGAAAGATATTGAGGAATTAATCAAATATCGACTGATCGGGTATAACTGCAGGCGGTACGACAATCACATGCTGTACGCGTGTCTCCTAGGATATTCAAACGAGCAGCTGTATAATTTGTCTCAAAACATCGTAAATGCTCCTAAGGGCGAAGGAAATAAACACCTGTTTGGTCAGGCATATAATCTTTCATACACCGACGTTTATGATTTTGCATCTGCTGCTAATAAGAAGAGCCTTAAAAAATGGGAGATCGATCTCGGCATTCACCATGAGGAGCTTGGGTTACCGTGGGACGAGCCTGTTCCTGAGGAAATGTGGGAAAAAGTTGCTCATTACTGCGACGCAGATGTGCTCGCCACGGAAAAGGTGTTCGACCATTTGCAAGGCGATTGGACCGCGAGACAGATTCTAGCAGATCTAGCAGGTATGACGGTGAATGATACGACTAACAGTTTAACCACCAGGATTATATTTGGCAAAGAGAGACATCCCAAGTTGGTTTATACCGATCTCGCTACCGGCGAGCAGTTTTATTAAGGAAGGAGGGGATACCTATGCGTAGAGAGTATGAATGTCACAATTGGGATATCGACGGGTTTCCTGGAGAATACGTGTATGGCGACTACAGATATGTAGACGATTATTATATGGACGAACGATGGAAGCCGATTTATGATATCCCTGGATATTGGATTAGCACAAAAGCTCGACTGTGGTCTGAGTGTTCATCATCGTTCATATGGGGAACACCATTGAGAAGTGGTCATGTTGATGTGTCGCTTCGCTGCAACGGTCGTAGAATTCATAGATATTTACATCGACTAGTGGCCGAAGCGTTTATTCCGAATCCGGACGGATATCCGGAAGTGCGTCACTTAGACGATGATCCGTCAAACAATGAGGTTTGGAATCTTGCGTGGGGTGATCAATACGACAATGTGCAAGATTCTATCCGCAATGGCCATTTTAGATATTTTACGAGAGAAGATATCGAGCGAGCCAATGAAGTTCGAAGAACACCCGTGGTAGCTATTCATCTTGGAAGTGGTACAAGATTATTCTTTGAAAGTCAACAAGAAGCCGCTCGTCGACTCGGAATCTCTCAGTCTTCGATAAGCTCGGTCATTCGTGGTCGAACTCGCAGCTGTAACGGATATTACTTTGCATTAGAGGACGGCTTTGACGAATCGTTTGATCATGAACGCCATTCGTATAGACGACTAAAAAGACCGGTTCGCGCGACACATATGTCGAGTGGGGAGGTCCGCACGTACGATAGTGCGCGTCAAGCGGCATACGAACTCGGAATTAGCGAAGCCGGAGTATCACTAGTGTTAAACGGAAAATCTCGTTATATGCGAGGATGGGTGTTTGAATATGTAGATATGGGAGATGATTTGTATGACTAAGATACTTAACGCATTTCCCGGATACGAATGTGTAAACGGTAAGAATATATACCGCGGGGTTGATGTCGGCAGAGGTGGATATGTCTACGCAGAACCTGGAATTTACACAAATGTGGCGTTACTTGACGTTGCCAGCATGCATCCGTCTAGCATAATTGCATTGAATTATTTTGGAGAGTACACTCAACATTTCAAAGAATTGCTAGAGGCTCGAGTTGCTATCAAGCATGGCGACTATGACACTGCGAGAAAAATGATGGGCGGCAGGTTAGCCCCATATCTAACGGATGAATCTAGAGCAAAAGATCTGGCAAACGCCACCAAAACAGCCTTGAATTCATGCTACGGTCTGACCGCTGCCAACTTCGAGAACCCGATGCGCGACATTCGAAACAAGAATAATGTGATTGCCTGTCGGGGAGCGTTGTTTATGAAGACCCTTCAAGACGAGGTTCAGGCTCGCGGTTTCACGGTGTTGCATATCAAGACTGATAGTATAAAGATAGCGAACGCTACCCCCGATATCATTCAGTTTGTTATGGAGTTCGGTAAGAAATATTCTTACACATTTGAGCATGAGGCTACGTACGATCGTATTTGTATTGTAAACGACGCTGTCTACATTGCCAAATACGCTACTGCGGAAGCTTGTGAAAGAATGTACGGTTACGCGCCTGGCGACAATAAAAAGAAAGGCGGACAATGGACCGCTACGGGTGCCCAGTTTGCCGTTCCATACGTGTTTAAGAAGCTCTTTAGTAGAGAGCCGATCGAGTTCGACGATATGTGTGTGACAAATGAGGTTAAGGGTTCGGCAATCTATTTAGACATGAACGAGAATCTTCCTGACGTCGCGACATATGAGGACGAGTTGAAAAAGCTTCGCAAGAATGACGCGAATCCTGAGAGACAGGCGGAACTCATCGATCTGATCGAGAAAGGGCATGATCGCCAATTCGTCGGACGTATCGGTAATTTCTGTCCGATTAAACCTGGTTATGGCGGAGGCGAACTCGTCAGAGACGCTAAAGACCCGCAAGGTAACGTCAAGTACAACTCAGTTACCGGTGCTAGTGACTATCGATGGTTAGAGTCCGAGTTTGTCAGAACTCTCGGAAAAGAAGACATAATCGATCGATCCTACTTCAATACCCTAATCGACGCGGTAATCTACGGCTCCGGCAAAGGCAAGAACCGCAAACCTGGCATTTCCGACTTCGGAGACTTCGAACGATTTGTGGCGGATGAACCATACATAGTTGAAGAGACTGTTATTCCGGACTTCCCGTTGGACGATGACGTTCCTTGGGATTGGCCCGAAGGCTATGACGACTACTTCAACAAACGTTAACAACTATCATAAAAAATATATTTTAAAAGGAGATTAAATCATTATGGAAATCAAGTTTATGGAAGCAAACCGCGCATTCCCCAACGGCTATCTGGAAATCAACGACGCTCGTATCATCTGGAAGAACTTCTCTGGTCGTGGCGACCGGTTCAACCGTGAAGGCGATCGCAACTTCTCCCTGGTGATTCCTACTCAGGAGGACTGCGATGCACTGCGTAACGACACCAACAAGTTTGGTGATGGCTGGAACGTGAAGATCAAGCCCCCTCGTGAGGAAGGCGATACTCCTTTCATGCACATGCCTGTTAAGGTGAAGTTCAACGGTCGTGGTCCTAATGTGTATCTGGATCGGGGTCCTAAGAGAGAGCCTCTGCAGCTGACTGAGGACACTATTGCTTGTCTGGATGAGATGGATATTCTGTCCGTCGACCTGGACATCCGTCCTTATGATGATAAGCTACCTAACGGTAACACTTTCCGTACTGCTTATCTGAGCGCTATGAAGGTATATCAGCGTCTGGATCGCTTTGCGGCTTCTAGCGATGATGAATTGGATTTTTGATTGAGTAACTGTAGGGAGGCCTGGCTTAACCGCTGGGTCTCCCTTTTATATTTCCCGCCGTGATGAAATCGGAAAACATGTCGGATTTAGGTTCCGATGCTGTAAAGCTTATGGGTTCGAATCCCATCGGCGGGACCATACGCGACTCAAACACGTCCTATTATGGAAGGGAGTGAGATATCATGCTTAAAAATATTAAGAAGCATGTGTTAATTGCTATGTATCACTACCATTACAATATGGCTAATCATTGCTATGGGAAAGTAGATTGCTACGGACCAGAGAAGAATAGCTATTGGAATGATAGAGTAGCAAAACATGTAAATAAAGAATTTGAGCTGGTAAACAAGCTCGTCCAACTAGGAGAGTCCTAATTTCGAAGGGACTCTTTTGTTTATGCCGCCGTAGCCCAACTGGAAGAGGCAACGGATTTAAGTCCCGTACAGGTATGGGTTCGAATCCCATGGGCGGCACCAAATAAAACCCTCAAGGAGAGGATATATCATGAAAAGGCAAGAGTATTTGGATTTTAAGAAAAGACAACAGAAGGAGTTCGAGGATTTTCCAATCGCTTATGCTTTTAATGATAAGCAGCTAGAAGAGGCTCTAGAGAAACTAGGTGCCACTAAGAATGAGTGTGTCTCTGTGTTTGGACATGGCGATATTGTCAAGCGAGAGAACGCTAAGGCGCTAATCAAGCTCCTAGAGCGTCATACGAAAGAGCTTCGAGAAAAGCTAAAAGAAGACGAGGAGTTTGCTGAGGCGGCGTTCCTCTATGAAATGGACAACCATGAGTACGCCATTAACTGGACAGCCGATGAGGACGTATTAGATTGTTTCAATCTAGACTGGGAGATGCTCCGCAAATGGGGCCTTCACCATGCCTATGATCGAGCCAGGAGACAGCACATGAAAAACGCTGAGGAATGGGGGATGATCTAATATGGAAGACTGGAACAAGCACGATAAAACATTCCGTTACATGATGCTCAGTCGTTTGAAAATGGATTGCGATTATTACTTCGGTAACGGAGGGCAAAACCCAAACGCCCTTTGGGCTCAAAATGAGAAGGATCAAATCGATAATATGGTTGCTATTTGGAAGACATTCGACGAGGATGATAGACCGGAATGGCTCACTTGGGGCGATATTGTCTATTACGCTCTCAAAATGGGAGTACGATTCGATACTAGACCCAACTATATCATGTATTTCCGTAAAAATCGAGAGGATGATGAGGGATGACCAGAACGATTAATATGTACGATGGTAAAGTATTCGGCTTCGACGTATCTGCTTACGGAAAAGAGAAGGGGTACTTGGACTATAGAACTCTGGCGAATATGCTAGAGGATCTCGTTCCTAACAACTATATTCGTGAGGCTACTATGACGGACTGGGAGATCGTATCCGGAACATTTCACGAAGCGGTTCAACAGGATTATATTATCACGGCGTTTGGCCATGAGCTTCTAAAGAAGTATACGGACGAGTTAGTATTATATAACAAAAAGCTCGATATGTATATTTGGGCCGCCACTAAATTAGATCACGGTTGGGCGTATGTATTGACCGATGTGAAACTGGTTGATGTTAGCGATAAACCAGACGACCTATATTACACCGAATCATACATCGATCGCATCTATTCAGTCGTAAAATTAGAGACAACCGATATGGACGCTATATATGGCGATTATATTAAACAATTGGTTGGTGTGTTCGGTCTCAATGCGTTAATCTCTCGCAATCTAGTAGAAATGTGCGGCACAGTACACGGCAGACCGCTGTATGTTCTGTGCGGTAAATAGGAGGTGATGTGTAGTGCTTCCTGACGACATTAAGATAGTGCCGTTACCTAATTATGAGTAGTTTGGGCTCACCTTCGGGTGGGCCTTTATATTTCTCTGTCACTAAGCCACTGGAAAACATAACCGAGGAGAGTGGCAACAATGGTCAGAATGATTAAATACAAAACTAAACTTACAGAGAACAAACGGGTGGTACTCGAAAAAGAGGTAAGCACGAATTACCCAGACTTATCCTATGCGATCAAGAGCCCGGACGATGCGGTTACTATCGGCAAAGACTTCATGCATATTCATGAAGAACCCGAGGAATATATGTACATGATTTGTATGAATACGAAAAACAAAGTCATCGGGGTGTTCGAACTCTCGCATGGGACTGTAAATGCGTCTCTAGTAAGTCCACGAGAAGCGTTCCAGAAAGCTCTATTGGCAAACGCAGTAAGCGTCATTTTCATGCATAATCATCCAAGCGGCGACCCGAAACCTAGTCGTGAGGACGTTGAAGTCACTAAGCGATTGTCCGAAGCTGGTAAGATTCTTGGAGTTGAAGTGTTAGACCATATCATTGTTGGTGATTCATATAGCAGTTTAAAAGAGAAAGGATATTTGTGAGATGATCTCTATGGACGTCGTTACGTTCGCAGAAAAGTTTTATGGTGTTGAACTCAAAGACTGGCAGAAAGATCATTTGCGATTGCTTGATGAGATGCGTAAGGATGACAATATTCGTATTGTATTTTCTAAGCATCATGGTAGAAGTCATCTGATGTATATTTACATGAGCGCAAAGGAGCTGATTCCCAATGGGTCGACGAATGATAGTAAATACTAGATGCCCGCTATGTGGAAAATATGTTGAGCAAGTGCCTGATAGTATTCTGAAACAAAATCCGCATCAAAATAACTGTGAATTGGTAGTCACCAAACGAGGGCTCAAGCAGTATATTCACACTTCATGTTGGGACGAAATGATTAAAAACAAACTACCGTATAACGGGCGGTTATACGTATAAAGGATGATACCCATGAGACCACTAATAGACATTTTAGAAGATGAGAGAACACTAACCCATAAGCAGGAGGCGCTCATTCGTTACTTACTCAGAGACGACGATCCTGAATTAGTTGATATTTTGGAAGCTAAGCTTAGCGTCGTTAAACGAGATCTGGTTAAGACTAAAAACGAATTGCGGGAGTATATGGTGGAGTTACTCGATATTCAAAACTGAAAAATTCCCGGTGGGAGATTTTCATAAAACATTTCAAAAAAGGAGAGGATTCATTATGTTCGACAGCATCTTTATTTTCGTACCAGAGGCTGGACAGATCGTAAAGATTTCCGAGGGTAGTGGAGATAATCTGCTACAGGAGGATATGGACGAGGGCTACGTAGATTATATTTACTACGAGCAGTACGGCATGGAGGTCGACCTTCGTGAGGTAGACGGAGGTATGGTCTTGTTAACCGAGCCGTTCCAGGAGAAGTTCACCTGTACCGAAGACGCCATTCCTCATGTACTTGATATGGCATATGGTAGTGACTCACTCGAGTATACGGTACTGAAGTAAACCCCTCAGTCTGATAAACTTCAATTTCGAAAGGAGACAACTAACATGAACAAGTTTGACGGAATCGTAGGTGTAGCAGGTGCTGCTATCGGTCTGATCGGAATCGGCTACGCTATCGCAACGCACTCTAAGATGGCTAAAATCAGTGAGAATCTCAACCGCTCTATCGATGAGTTGGCCAGCAGAACACCCGTTGATATTCCCGATAGCATGATCGAACGTGCTGTTGAGAAGTCCGTTGCTTTTGAGGTTAAGCAGGCGGCTAGTAAGACAACCGATCGTATCGTCGGCGATATCAAGCGCGATATTCATAAGCAGGTGAGCGACGCTGTTGAAGCGGAGTATTCCGATATCAAGGCGGTAGTTCTCAAGGAGCTTACTGAGGAGGCCGCTAAGATCGACGCTAAGAGAGTTCGTGCTGACGTAGAGCGTGAGGCTAAGACTCGTGCTCTTGAGAAGTTTGAAGTCGAGCTTGACGGCATCACCGAGGAGTACAAGGGATATCTGTCCAGCGTATCTCGTATCGGCAAGACCTTCGCCGACGCAGTAACTCAGCCTGCTCCTAGAGAGACAGTGCTGCGTATCGGTTAAACGGAGGTCAGCGCATGGATCATCAAGCGTACAAGGAAGTATATTTCCATGAGTACTGTGGGATGTGCAAGCACAAAGACTTGGGCGATACGGAAGCGCCTTGTAGCGAGTGTCTTACCGAGTCTATTAACTTGAACACTCACAGGCCCGTTAAATATGAAAAGAAGGAGACGAAGCGATGAATGAGCAAAATAGAACCCGGTAACGGTAAACCATTTCTATACGACTTCCAGATGGAAGCAGTAAAGAAAGCGTTTGTTGGTAGTGTATTCAATGGTCAGGTCGGTTCGGGTAAGTCTCGGACCGGCCTCTTCTTTTATTTTCAGCGACAGGGCGGTTGGATCGATGAAAACGGTTATACCCCGATGGAAAATCCAAAAGACCTATACATTATCACTACTGCTATGAAGCGGGATAAACATGAATGGGAAGGTGAACTTATTCCATTCGAGATGTATCCAAAACCAGGGCTGAGTCGTTATAACCATAAGATCGTAATTGATAGTTGGAATAACGTTCAGAAATACATAGACGTAAACAACGCTTTCTTTATATTTGATGAGCAGCGAGTAGTCGGCTCGGGTGCTTGGGTAAAATCCTTCCTGAAGATCGTTAAGAGCAACGAATGGGTAATGTTATCAGCAACCGCAGGTGACACCTGGATGGACTACGTACCTTTGTTTATCGCCAATGGATTCTACAAGAATCGAACTGAGTTCATTCGAGAGCACGTTAAGTACGATCCATATTGCAGGAATTTTCCTAAAATAGCCGGATACTATAACACTGGTCGCCTTATAAGATTGCGAGACCGCATTCTCATAGATATGGATTTCAAGCGTCATACCATCCAACACCATGAAGACGTGTTTTGTAACTACGATATCGCGAAGTATAAGGATGTTATTCGTAATCGATGGGACCCGTTTAAGGACGAACCTATACAGCAGGCGTCTGGATTGTGCTATACATTACGGAGAATAGTGAACTCTGATGAGAGTAGGCAGGTGAAGTTATTAGAGCTGTTGGAGGATCATCCTAAAGCTATTATATTTTACAACTTCGATTACGAACGAGAGATGTTGTTAAATCTAGGATATGACCCTGGTACTGAGATTGCTGAGTGGTCTGGACATGCGCATCAACCTATTCCGACTGGTGACAAGTGGGTATATCTAGTGCAGTACACGGCAGGGTGTGAGGGCTGGTGCTGTATTACGACCGACACTATCATATTTTATAGTCAGAACTATAGCTATAAGGTGTTAACACAGGCATCTGGACGGATCGACCGACTGAATACTAAGTTTGTAGATCTCCACTATTATCATCTAAAGACCAGAAGTGGTATCGACCTAGCTATCTCAAAGGCTATCAAAGAGAAAAAGATATTTAATGAGACTAAGTGGTCTGGATGGAAGTAGCTGTTTGGATTCGCGTAAAAAACATTTTCTTTGATGGAACGGTTAGTCTTGGATTAACTGATTTCGGTAAGCTTGAAGACATCTGAAACACGGTGTCTTCTCATTTTCATTGTGTAGAATTGAAAGGAGAAACCTATGAGCATGAAAAAGATTACTCAAGCCGAACTCGAAGTCTTTCTGAGAAAACACAAGCTATGGCTCGTTAACGATCCCGAAGGCGAGCGTGCGGACCTCCGTCGTGCAGACCTCTTTGGTGCAGACCTCTTTGGTGCAAACCTCTCTGGTGCAAACCTCTCTGGTGCAAACCTCTCTGGTGCAAACCTCCGTCGTGCAGACCTCTCTGGTGCAAACCTCTCTGGTGCAAACCTCCGTCGTGCAGACCTCTCTGGTGCAAACCTCTCTGGTGCAAACCTCTTTGGTGCAGACCTCCGTCGTGCAAACCTCTCTGGTGCAAACCTCTTTGGTGCAAACCTCTTTGGTGCAGACCTTGAAACCGCTAAGAACGTTTATTATCCTCTCACTTGTCCTGAGGAAGGTTCTTTTACAGCGTTTAAGAAGGTACGCGGAAACTATATTGTCAAGTTGGAAATCCCCGAAGACGCCCTTAGATGCTCCGCAACTTCTCGCAAGTGTCGGGCTTCTCACGCAAAGGTTATTTCCTTCACAAACATTGACGGGTCCCCTGCTAACGTAGACGTCGTATACAGTAAGCATGACGAGAATTTTGCTTATAGGGTGGGCGAGATTGTCAAGGTTGACAACTTCGATCCGAACCGCTGGCACGAATGCGCACCAGGTATCCACTTCTTCATCACTCGGCAGGAAGCTGTAAATTATAATTATTAAGGAGGTACTCGCATGCCAATCGCACTGTTTGCTATCATCGGCGCCATTATTGACGCTGGGGTAGGTTACTGGATTTGTTTCGGTATCTACTGTCTCGCAGTCGCTATCAAAATCTTCATGGACGTTATTAAGAAGTTAGGTGAGTAAGGAGATGATTAAGATGGAGATATTAAAAATCCTATTTTTGTTTCTTGTATTCTGGCAAGCACCAATTGTCGCGGTTCGTGCCGCTAATAGAGCACCGGTTTACTGGCCCTCATTCGTGCTACTGGCTTTAGGGACCACCGGCTTCGTATATTTACAGTTCCTCACATAGCACTCCCTCCACATTCAAAAATTCCCAAACCAAAACATTATTAACTTAAAGGAGAAAAAAGTATGGCTATTGGTATTTTTGTAGGTATTGTAATTGCGGTATTTGCTATTGTAGCAGGCGTAATCGCAGGTGTGTGTTTCGACAATGATAAGTCTGGCGCTGGCGTTATCGCCGTACTGGCCACTATCGCTCTCGTCATCGCATTCATTCTCGTCCCCTTCAGCTTCCACACGGTAAGCTCTGGCGAAGTCGCTGTTGTTAAGCACTTGGGTAAGATCGAAGACGTAAAGACAGCTGGCACGCACTACGACCTGTGGGCTACTAACGCTTATATTGTTTATGACACTAAGGTTCAGAATCTCGAGACCGAAGCTGCCGCGTACTCTCTCGACGCGCAGACCATGTCCATCAACATGACTATCCAGTACCAGATTATTAGCGATAAGGTAGTCGACATCGCCACTCAGTACGGTAAGCTGGAGGTGCTCGAGAGTCGTATCAACTCCATCGCTTTGGAAAAGACCAAGTCTGTTCTGTCTGGTCATAAGGCTATGGACATCATCGCTAATCGCGCAAGTATTTCTCCCGCAGTAGAGGCGGCTATCAAGGAGGCTGTCGGCGAGGAGTACTTCGTTGACATCGTAGCCGTGGTGATCACTAACATTGATTTCAGCGATGCTTTTGAGCTGGCCGTCGAAGAGAAGATGATCGCCGAGCAGGCTAAGTTGAAGGCCGACTACGAGAACGAGACCAAGGTCGCTAAGGCTGAGGCAGATGCTCAGGCTAAGCTGAAGGCTGCGCAGGCCGAGATTGATATTGCCAAGGCTGAGGCTGAGGCTCTGAAGATTGCTGCTGAAGCCGAGGCAGAGGCAAACGCCGTCATCGACAAGTCTATTACTGATAAGATTATCGAGAAGATCATGGCTGACACTTGGGATGGTAAGCTCCCCATTGTCGTTGGTGACGGCGATTACATCCTGCCTAACGATATTTTGGAATAATTTCTCAGAAAGGAGCCTTTTATGTTTTATGTTGTAACTAAAGGATGCTACTCGGACTATCATATCGTCGCTGTTACTACTAATCGCGGTGTGGCGGAGCAAATCGCTAATAAGTTCGGCGGTGAGTACAGCTGGGGTCGGACATGCATCGAAGAATACGAAGACGGCGAGATTATGCTGAGACCGGCATGGATGGTTACTTTCGACAGATCTGGTAATGCGGTGGGGTGCGAGGCTTGCGAGGATGAATATGATTATGAAGATATTGGCCGAGTAATAGAACGTGGTAGAGGTTATGATCGCACCATTTGTTGTTACGTCTCTGCAGACACCGAAGAGGCAGCTATCAAAATTGCTGCTGAAAAACGAGCGATGTATTTGGCTGAGAAGAATGGTCTTTAATATTTGATATTTAAGGAGGAAAAGTATGAATAATTCTATCATCAAGCTCGTCGCGATCATTACCGCATGTGTTATTGCGGTTACTCTACTGGGTGTATTTTCTGCACAGGGCGCTCAGAACAAGGCCTTCTCTCTCGAGGAGTCTGTGAATACTGCACTGTCCGACATTAACGTTCAGGAAAAGCGGCGAGTCGATCTGGTCTATAACCTCGCCGACTGTGTCATGCAGTATGATAAGCACGAAGCCGAAACCCTGAAGGCGATTGTTGACGGAAGAACCGGCTCTAGTGATGTCGAGAATGTTACTACCGCCATCACTGTGGTTGCCGAAGCATACCCCGATTTGAAGTCTAATGAAAATTATAAGGAGCTTATGAACGAGCTCTCTATTGCTGAAAACCTTATTGCTGAGCATCGTAGCAACTATAATCAGCAGGTTAAGGATTACAATCGCTATGTCCGCAAATTCCCCACACGTATGTTCCTCAATATTCTTGGCTACGAAGTCGTTGACTTTGGGTATTTGAAGTATGACGCTCCCGTTGACGCTCCCCAGAACCTTTTTGGAGAATAAAATATGGAGATCACTAAACGCGAAGTACTGGTCAGTATTTGCATAATCGCTGTACTTCTGATTCTCGGTGTTTGGATCGGCGGATGTATTTCTGATGCGTGTGCGGACCGTGACGCTATTTACAACAAGGCGCTCAAAATCGATAGCGCTAGCTTGTTCGAATACGGAATGCGTACGAACGTTGGTAACGCATTTGTTTATGGCGATTTAAAAGCGGTCGATGCCGTAACATTCTCCGAAATCGGCGGCGAGTATATGCGGGTTCAGAAAGTGACTGAGAGGTACACGAGGCACACGAGAACTGTCACTAAGACCAGAACGGTTAATGGTAAAACTCAGACTTATACTACAACTGAGGTTTATTGGTCGTGGGACGAAATCGACAGGGAAACTCGAACCTGTAAGGAGATCACTTTTCTGGGCGTACCCTTCAACAGCAACAAAATTCATATCCCGGCAACGGGATACTTGAAGACGATTAAGAAGTCTAGCCATATCCGATACCAGTATTACGGTACTGGCACTGAGTATGTTGGTACTATATTCACAGATTTGCGTGACAACACGATAACTGATGGTACAGATTTCTACAAGAACCAGACAATAGACGAAACTGTGGAGTCGCTGAAAAGCGTTAACTGGACGGTTATATTTTGGATAGCATGGATAATTCTTATCGTTGGGTGTGTTATTGGTTTCTATTACATAGACAACTGGTGGCTCGAATAAACAAACTTTTGGCATAACTTTAAGGAGGAAAAGCATGAAAGTATTAGTAGTTGTTGATATGCAGAACGATTTCATCACGGGCTCCCTGGGTACTAAGGAGGCCCAGGCGATTGTGCCGAACGTGAAGAAGAAGATCGACGAGGCAGTTAAGAATGGTGATATGATCATCTTTACGAGAGATACACATTATGAGGATTATCTCGAGACGAAGGAGGGCAAGAAGCTCCCTGTGGAGCATTGTATCAAAGATACCGATGGCTGGCAAATTCTGGCAGAATTGATGCCGCCTTCTGATTACGATAATGTATATGTTCTCGACAAATTCACATTCGGATCTACAGAACTGCCGGTTAGCATGCTGTGTAGCGGACTGGTCAAGAATAATGACGAAATCGAGTTAATCGGTCTCTGCACTGATATTTGTGTGGTGTCTAACGCCCTGATTCTAAAAGCGGCATTCTTTGACACCCACGAAATCTCCGTAGACGCTACCTGCTGTGCAGGTGTCACTCCGGAGACTCACGAAGCTGCTCTTAAGACTATGGAGATGTGTCAGATCAACGTGAAGCGGTAAGGAGGTTTTTGCATGATCAGTATCGACGGTAAAATCATCGACATTGGCAGTTTTCCCGATGGAACAATTTTAGTCAAACACGAACCCGAGATATATCCCGACGGTGACGGTGCTCAAATCACTTGGAGATATGAAAACGACCGCGAGTTTCTTAGTCTGATATATCTGGTAAAACATCTGAGGGCTCACGGCGTTACACATATCGATCTGTATATGCCGTACATCCCCAATGCCCGCCAAGATCGTACAAAGTCTCGCGAGGACATCCTCACTCTGAAATATTTTGCGGAGCTCCTGAACAGCCTCAAACTCGACCATGTCACGGTTCTAGACCCTCATTCTAGTGTATCCGAAGCGCTAATCGATAATCTGGATGTGGTTAACGCGACACCGTATCTCATTAAGACACTAGTTAAACTATCTGCTTCTGGCGTTAAAAACCTCATCGCGTTTTACCCAGACGAAGGTTGCATGAAAATGCGGTCAAATCTGATTAGACTCCCTTACGCCTTCGGTATCAAGAAGCGCAACTGGGAGACCGGTAAGATCGAGGGTCTGGATGTAGCTGGAGCAGTCGACCAGATTGCCGGTAAGGATATCCTCATCATCGACGACATCTGCTCCAGAGGTGGTACTTTCTATCATAGCGCAAAGAAGCTCAAAGAGCTGGGTGCAAAAGATATTTACCTCTATGTTTCACATTGTGAGAATACTATCCTCGAAGGCGAGTTGTTGGATGGCGACCTGATTAAGAAGGTCTTCACCACCGATAGTATTTTCACCAAGAGTCATGAAAAAATTGAGGTGTTGAAATGACGCAGGACCAGATCTATACGATATTCAAGCCTGGTGTGCGGGTCGAAGTAATGCGATGCGACAGTTATAAGAAATATGACTATAAAGGAAAACTCGGCACGGTAATTTTGAATCAGTATGGTCAATACGGCAAGATCCTTGTCAAGTTAGACACCGAAAGAAATCCTTATAGTGCAGTCGGTCGCTTTTACTTTAAACCTAGCGAACTTTCGCTTGTAAACGAAACCAACGATGATATTTTGGAGGAGAATACTATGAATAATAGGAGTAACATTACCAACTATCTGAACACTGTAAAGGTCAAGTTTGTCGATGACAATAAGATCTCCAGTAACAATTACGCAAATTTCGACAGCACTATCGAAACCGGCAATATGGTCGTTGTGAGCACACCGTACGCAGGTCTCGAACTCGCTACTGTCGTCGAGATCATCGATAGTAACGATGTCGGTCTCGCGGGGGAGATCGTAGCCAAGGTCGATACCACCGCCTATGACGCCCGCGTCGCCAATCGGGCTAAGGCTGCGGAACTCAAGGCTAAGATGAAGGAGCGGGCTAAGCAGCTGCAGGATATCGCTCTGTACCAGATGTTGGCTAAGGATGATCCTGCCATGCTGGAGCTGCTCAGCGAGTACCAGGCCATTCCCGGTATGTGATTCACGTTCTGGACTAACAGGAGGTATTGAAATGAAAACCAATATTATGATGATGCTCTTCTCTGATACTTACAAACATACTCATTCCCGGATGTATCCTCAGAACCTCACCAAGCTGGTCTCCTACCTCACCCCTCGTAAAAACATGTCTCCCGCATTCCGCAATATGGTCTTCTTCGGTCTCCAACCCTTCATTAAGGAATATCTGATCGACGGCTTTAACGATAGGTTCTTTAACAAGCCTCTCAGCGCCGTAGAACAAGAGTATAAATACTATATGGATGTCCAGATCGGCGTCGAGAATACCGAATGGTCCAAGATCAAGGCTCTGCATGAACTCGGTTATCTTCCTCTGGAGATTCGTGCTCTGCCGGAGGGTTCTATCGTAAACATGGGTATCCCTGTGGTTGAGATGACGAACACTCATCCCGACTTTGCGTGGGTTGTCCAGTGGGTCGAATGTATCTTGCAGGCTGAGCTGTGGGCTCCATGTGCTTACGCCACTATCGGTAAAGCCTATCATGATCTCGCTGAGAAGTATTACAAGGAGACTACGGACGGCGCAGACCCCTTCATGGCTATGGCCGACTTCGGTATGCGCGGCATGTCCTGTGTCGAGGATTCTATTCGAGCATCCGCATCCTGGCTGCTGAGCTTCAACAAGACCTCCACCATTCCTGCTCTGCCTTATATCGGCAGATATTATAACGCCAACTGTAAGACCAATGGTATCGGCCGAGGTGCAGTCTCCACGGAACACTCCGTCATGGGCGCTAATTACGCTATCGACGGCGATGAAATCACTTTTGTGAAGCGGCTGCTGACTGAGCTGTATCCCAATACGTCTTTCTCCATGGTATCCGATACGTATGACTATTGGAATATGGTCGACAACATCATTCCTGCCTGTAAGGACGAGATTATGGCTCATAACGGTAAGCTGCTGATCAGACCTGACTCTGGCAATATCGTTGATATTTCTATCCGCACTATTGAGAAGTTGTGGGAGGTCTTCGGCGGTACCGTTAATTCTAAGGGCTACAAGGAACTCGATCCTCACATCGGTCTGATCTACGGCGATGGCTGTACGCTGAACCGTGTGGCTGAGATTTATGCAGAACTCGAAAAGCGTGGCTTTGCGGCCAATAACGTGGTGTTCGGCGTAGGTGCTTTCTGTTTCCATGCTCTGTTCGATGAGGATGGCAAGATGACAGTTATCACTCGCGACACTTTCGGTATGGCTATGAAGGCTACGTACGGCGAATTCGGCGACAAGAAGCTGTTCATCTACAAGGACCCCAAGACCGACGACGGTAATCTGAAGAAGAGCCATAAGGGTTGCTGCTGGGTGCGTCAACGTGAAGACGGCAGCTTCGTATATGCCGACGAACACCGTGGTTGGGTACCTGATAAGTATACTGATTTGACCACTGTCTTCAAGGATGGCACGATCACTCGCTTCGATAACTTCATGGATATTCGGAGGAGAATGTATGGCTAATGCTAAACAATGCGATCGGTGCGGTGCGTTCTATAAAGAAAACATTCGGTTCGCAAAGGATATTAACTTTGAACGAAAGACGATAAGTGGTATGTGTTTCAGATCGGTAGGCGGGTTTTCTACGGATTATACAGATCTATGCGATGATTGTATCGAGAAGCTCAAGTTATTTCTGAACGGCATGGAACTTAAGGAGGATTGATATTTATGACTATGAGTGAACAAACTACTCAGGCTTTAAATGAACTTTGTGAAAAATTCGGTATTGTGATCGACTGGACAAACGCAAATGTCATTCCATACCTCACTACACTCTGTGCGAAACTGGTGTCCTGGGAAATCTGGACATCGGTGGCATGGATGGCAATTATGGCAGTGGCGTCTCTAATTGTCATTATTGTTGCTAAGAAGTACCGATTTTTTTCGTCTAGCTTTGTAAATGAATGGGAACCTATCAGTATTATCCTGATTTTCGCGTCCATCTTCCTATGGGTAGGTACTATAAGTGTAATCGGAACTCAGATTTTCGACATCATCAAGTGTGTTACGTTTCCTGAGATGTACGTCTTCGAGTATGTGCAGGGAATTATTAATGGTGGAGCTTAAGGAGGAGAGTATATGATCCATTACGTAAAGGGTAATCTGCTGGATAGCAACTGCGATTATATTTGTCATCAGGTGAACTGCCAGGGCGTCATGGGCTCTGGCATCGCCAAGCAAATTCGTGAGAGATGGCCGCTGGTTTTTAGCTCTTATCGCAACTATTGTAGTAGACACTTAGGTGCGACTGATGGACTACTCGGTAATATTTGGGGAGTTCGTATCAATGACGCGGACCAATGGATCGTAAACATGTTCTCCCAAGATAATTTCGGATATGACGGATCACGTTTTACATCTTACGATGCCTTTGCAAAATGTTTGACCGCTATGCGAGACCGTTTTCCCAAAGACAAAACCATTGGTTTCCCCAAGAACATCGGATGCGGTCTGGGCGGAGGTAATTGGAAGGTTATCTCTGCCCTGATCGAGGAGATCCTTGGTGATGACTACGAGGTTTATATTTATGAGTATGACACGAAGGGAGATTCTCAATGAACGGCGGCTGGTATGTGGTATATTTATTGATGATCGTTGCGAATGTAATACTATGCCGAGCACAAGGGTTCGGCATAACAAGTTGGCAGCAATGGGTTTGGTTTGGAATAATGGTGATGTGTTTTGTTGCCGGTGCTAATTATAGATAGGAGGATTAACTATGTTCAACGCTAAGAAGGTTAAGGACGATCTTGTCCAATGGATTCGTAACTGGTTCGCAAATAATGGTCCCGGCTGTAACGCTATCATTGGCATCAGCGGTGGCAAGGACTCTACCGTCGTAGCAGCTCTGTGCTGCGAGGCACTGGGTAAGGACCGAGTCATTGGCGTATTGATGCCGGACGGCGAGCAGGACGACATCGACGTGTCTTACAAGATCGTCAAGCATTTAGGTATCAAGAGCATCGAGGTTAACATTGGCGGTGCTGCTACTAACATCATCTGTAGCATTATGTACGGCATGTTAATGGAACGTGATTTCCCCAAGTTCGCCAAACCCTCCGATCAAACCCTCACCAATCTCCCTCCCAGAATTCGCATGGCTACCCTCTACGCTATTTCCCAGAGCCTTAACGGACGAGTGTCTAATAACTGCAACCTGTCCGAGGATTGGGTCGGATATAGTACCCGATGGGGCGACAGCGTTGGTGACTTCGCTCCTCTGGCTAACTTGACTGTAACCGAGGTAAAGGCTATCGGCTACGAGTTAGGCTTGCCTACCGAGTTCATCGAGAAGACACCCAGTGACGGTCTGTGTGGTAAAACTGACGAGGATAACCTGGGGTTCTCTTATGAGGTCCTGGACCGTTATATTTCCACAGGTGTTTGCGAGGACCCTGAGGTCAAAGCCCGGATTGACTATCTCCACGAAAAGAACCGATTCAAGATGGAACCTATTCCGAGTTTCCATGAGGACCGCTACGACCTCAACTGATATTTCGCGAGAAAAGCGGTTTGTATTATGAGAAGGATAGACCACTGAGGAAACTTGGTGGTCTATTTTTCTTCTAGACTTGAACGAAGTGAGAGACTTATGATCCCGTAGCTCAGCTGGCTAGAGCAATAGACTTTTAATCTATGGGTCCCGGGTTCGAATCCCGGCGGGATCACCAAGCAAAACAAAAACCATTTGTAAACATATTCAAAGCACGTCGTAATTTGAAAGGAGACTACTATGACTATTAATTATGAAACTTTGTCCGAGATTATTGTAAAGAACCAGGCCGAACTGAATATGATCCCCGAGGACTTTAATGGCGTTATTTATATCGAATTTGGCACACGGTGGAGCCCCGCTATCGTGACTCGTAGCTACCGAAATCGGGTTGTGGCACGGGAAAATTCTTCTGTTGTGGCACGGGATAATTCTTCTGTTGAGGCATGGGAAAATTCTTCTGTTGAGGCACGGGATAATTCTTCTGTTGTGGCACGGGATAATTCTTCTGTTGTGGCATGGGAAAATTCTTCTGTTGAGGCATGGGAAAATTCTTCTGTTGAGGCATGGGAAAATTCTTCTGTTGTGGCACGGGGGAATTCCCAAATTGTTGACCGTCTAAACGGCGGTCGGATTAATATTTCTGGCAACGCAAGAATCGTCTACATGCCCAAAACCATTACGGAATACTGCGACTTCTATGGTCTCAAGCACGACAAGAAAACTGGTCGGTTCTTCAAGTGTGTACATAAAGTTGGCGATCGATATTTCGCCGATAAAGATGGCTCTTTCGAATATGTAATTGGCGAAAAAGCTATTCCTGATTCCTTTGATAACGATCCCGAGGAAGACTGCGGCCATGGCATCCACGTCGCTTATCTGGATTGGGTCCTCGATTACGGTGGAAGGTGGTCTGATATTGCGATCATCGAAGTCGAGGCTAAGTTGGACGATATTGTCGTCCCTAACTATGCGCCTGGTAAAGTCAGATGCAAGGAAGTTACTGTTATCCGGGAAGTACCTCTGGAAGAATGCGGTCTGTTCGGTAAAATTCTCGCTAAACGAAAGGCTAATGGTTAAGAAAGGAGCGTTTATGAGAAACTTTAGAAGAGCAACCCCCTTTGAGATTCTTCGACATTTTACCTCAAACGGTAAGTTTATCAAGGACGGGTATTTATTCCTCATCCTCGGCAAGCCTGGTCCGACAGGTAAGACTTATCTTACTCAGAAGCTGAAAGAGCACGGATGTCAGGTGGCTGAGCTCAGTGAGGAACTGGCGCCGTTCCTTAACGCCGACAAATTCAATCATGTAATCGTAGACGATCTTGAAAAGCAGGTCGTCATCATTTTAAACCGCGATCTCCCAAAGCAGCTGTGGTGGAAGGGCATTAGGAGGGTGATTTAATGGGTGTTGAAAATAATCTCACTTTTGGCTCAGGCACTTTCTACATAGATGAGTCTAAGATAGGCACAATAGACACCATGGAGGTCACCGAATATCCTGAAAACCAACATCTAAAGGGGATATCCTTTACTACGGCATATACTGCCGAGTTCGAGGGCGAGGTTAACGGACCTTTACTCAGCGAGCTGGTAGGGCCGGATTCTGATCCGACATTCCAGATGGAATACGATGGGTTTGTGTACGAGCAGGTTCGGAGGCATAAGAAGAAGCGCATTAACAAAAAGTGGGCTAAGCGCTATGGATATCGTGAGGTTCCATGTCACATTATCTTGAGAAACGCCAAGTTGGTCCACGACCAAGATGGTGCATTTATTATAGTGTCAGACTGTCCGTCGATCGAGAGAAAGCGAGGCTGATATTTCATGAAGCAACTGTACGAAAAACTCGTAGACGATCTCGTTAGTGAGACCGGTTTCGATTCGAACTATCTTCAACGTCGAGTCTGGGATTATTTCGATAGGGGTGTGGCTCCAATTGATGTTTTCGACAACATTGTAGATGAGTGTCTGTTTGGGAAAGGAGTTTGAGTATGGATTTCAGAACTAAATTCACTAAGTGGTATTACCGAAAGGGTTATAAGATCGATTTTGAGGTCGTTGGCTTTGCTGATGGTGTCGGACAAATGGTCTATCTCTGCCCTTGGTGGGTCAAACCTCTTACCGCATACTTCTTCTCGCCCACTGTGTATTTTGAGGATGAGATGGTAGATACTCGAATGAGATCGGATAAGCCGTTTAAGGAGGTTTCGAATGAGCATTGGGATGGTGTTTGACGATGACTATGGCCAAGCGCTCGCCGAGCACAAGACCCGCAATGGAATGAGCGTCCAGGAAATCTATGAGGCTCTCGACCAGCGGGATCAATTGATTGAGCAGCTGCAGAAAGAACGCGATAGATATTCTAAGTTGGAAAAACACGTTCGTGACGCTTGCTTTGATATTGCACGTACCGCGACACAATACGTTAACCTTGCGGAGTGTCAAGATGCTGGAACCTCTTATGAAGACCGGCTTGAGTTCTTATGCCGAGCAAAGGGCCTGAAGGAGGCTGTGAATATCATGAGACGTAGTTTGGAGGATGAAAATGAAGGGTGATAGATATTTACTCAAACATAAGTCTGGAGGAATCGTTGCTAATTTTGTGGTAGAAAACGACGACGGCTGTCTTATGGGAAAGTGCTACGAAGATGACGATGATAGCCTTTTTATCGCGAACGTGTACTGTAAGGCAGATTCATGTACTCACTGGCATTTCTATGGGGAAGATTATTATAATCTTGCCGGAGTTCCTATCGACCCTTACTATCATCTATGCGGTAGTCACTTCTTTACTCTCCACATTACGGCCATGTGTTTTATATGGAAGTTAGCGGAGAATATCTTGTCCGAGAGCATGCCCGATAGATCGGTTGAGATCCATGATAACTACTTCGACCACGATCGCGTCAGGAAGTTGGTAGACCTCATGCTCGATGGCTACGAGATTATCAAAGAATAAACCTAACTTTGATATTTCTATTCTAGATTAGGAGGTAACTTATGCGACATATTCTATACGGGCCTACAAATAAGTACGACTTCCTCGTGTTTGACCCGGATGACTGGTCCGAAGATGAGTGGAAGACAATCCTCAAGATATTCGGTTTTAAGGAAGCTGAACGAATCGTTGTTCGCAACTACAGGGTTACAGCATACGCCACACCCACTCTTGAGCTTAGAGATATTAGACAACGAACCTGTGACTTCTGCGAATTCGATAGAGGTCCACGCATGACCAAACCGGCACAATGTTTAACTTGTACAAGCCACTCTAACTTTCAAGTTAAGCAGCGGATGACCACTCGCGAGAAGTATGAGTACGAAATGTGGGGAGGAGAGTGAGTATGCAGACTACAATTGGAGAAGTTTTGGACAAAGTCGACCGTATCCGACTCATCGTGAGAGAAATCGAAGGTGGATGCTCGATAGAAGATCGCGTTGACGATATTGCCGATTATCTAGATGAATACATCAACGTACTTTTGGATACCAAGGTACATATTTGAAAGGAGCGAGGGTATGACTATCGAACAAATTAAGAAGCTGGCACAAACACCAGCATATAATTTCCTTCGCACTGACCCCCACCTGGGGGATCGGATTATGTTCCTAACTCTTGGTGGCTCCCACGCATACGGCACGTCCACACCTACTTCAGATATCGATATTCGTGGTTGTACGATGAATAACGCTTCAGAAATCGTCGGTCTGTCAAACTTCGAGCAGTTCGTAGAGACAACCACCGACACCACGGTATACGCCTTCAACAAACTCATTTCCCTACTCCTCAATTGTAATCCCAACACTATTGAGATACTTGGTTGTAGACCGGAACATTATATTTACATGACTGATCTCGGTCGAGAAATGATCAGCAACCGCAAGATGTTCTTGTCTAAGCGAGCTTTATATTCTTTCGGAGGTTATGCCAATCAGCAGCTTAACAGACTCGAGAATGCTCTTGCTAGAGATCATCTGAGTCAGGCAAAGAAAGAGGAGCATATTCGTCGGTCGATGGAGAACTCGGTCAAGTCTTTCGAGAGCCGATACACGAATTTCGAAGCCGGTAGCATCAAGTTGTTTACCGATGTGAGTCAGAGAGAAGATTGGGATCAGGAGATCTTTGCTGACATTCATCTGGAGCATTTCCCGGCTCGTCAATTCAACAGCATGATGAACGATCTCCATAATGTGATTGGTACTTATGAGAAGTTAAACCATCGGAACCATAAGAAAGATGATGCTCATCTCAACAAGCACGCCATGCACTTGGTCCGGCTGTATCTGATGTGTATTGATATTTTGGAGAAGGAAGAAATCATTACATACCGCGAAGCCGATCACGACTTGCTGATGAGTATCCGAAACGGAGCTTATCAGAATGAGGATAGTACATATAAGCCTGAATTCTTCGAGATCATTGCTGATCTGAAGAAGCGGCTGGAATACGCAAAAGAAAATACTTCTCTACCTGCCCATCCCAATATGAAGGAGGTCGAGGAGTTCGTGATGAGTGTCAATCGGAGGGCGCTGAATGGTTAACGATTTAATTCCTGTTGATGTTGACCACTTACTCATTATTCTCAGAGGTAATGGTCACGAAGCATATGTAGTTGGAGGATGTGTAAGAGATATTCTTTATGGACATGGTCGCAAACCTCATGACTGGGATATTTGTACGTCTGCGAAACCCGATGTGGTACTAGATCTAATGCGCCGTTATAAAATCGAGATGTTTGAGACTGGTTTACAGCACGGCACTGTTACCGCACGTTTGAATGGAGAAAACTACGAAATTACGACGTACAGAATCGACGGCGAATATTCAGATAACCGTAGACCAGATAGCGTCATGTTCACCGACGATATAGTTAAGGACCTGTCGCGTAGAGACTTCACTATCAACGCTATGGCCTATAGTAATACAGGTAGGCTCATCGATCCGTTCGATGGATATCGAGACCTTACGTGGGAAAGAATCCGCTGTGTAGGCAACCCCGACGACAGATTCAGAGAAGATGCTCTGCGAATTTTAAGAGCCCTGAGATTCGCCTCTACGTACGGTTTTAAGATCGAAGAAAAAACAGCCAAGGCGATCCATCGACATAAGGATCTGCTTAAGAACATCTCTGCCGAGAGGATTCGTTCTGAGTTGTGTAAGTTGCTTTGTGGAGATGGCGTTCTGGACATTTTACTGGAGTATAAGGACGTGATTGCAGTCATCATTCCCGAACTAAGGCCTTGTATCGGGTTTGACCAGAATAATCCGTATCACATCTACGACATATACGATCATATCGCACATGCTGTCGCTAACTACAAGGGCACTGATATTTCTATCAAGATGGCGTTGCTATTACACGATATTGGTAAGCCTGAGTGTTACACCGAGAATGAGAAGGGTGGTCATTTTCATGGTCATTCTGTGCCCAGTATGAGAATCGCTAAGGACGTGGTTGATCGGCTGAGGTTCGATAACAAGTCTAAGGCCGAGATAGTAGACCTGGTGATGTATCATGATAGTGATATTTATTCTGCCGAAAGACCGGTTAAACGGTGGCTGAATAAGATCGGTTTTGAGATGCTAGACAAGCTTATTTGTGTGAAACTCGCTGATATCGGTGCTCATTCTGAAATCGGTCAGTTTGATAGAGTTCAGCGATATTATAAGATTCACGATATTGCTGCTAAGATCGTGGTGGAACAGCAGTGCTTTACTCTCAAAGACTTAGTCGTTACCGGGAGAGACATAATGTGGCATTGCGACATTCAGAGC
>JAEIGA010000264.1_pt1 | contig 74990 bp, 89 predicted proteins | sample 9270691 | NCBI WGS metagenome assembly JAEIGA01 (sample SAMN17057246, study PRJNA624740) | gut metagenome | biome: biome; isolation source: fecal sample | host: Bos grunniens | place: China: Xizang | collected 2019 | reverse complement strand
GGTCAATGGGATGTCAAGCCCAGGTAAGGTTCTTCGCGTATCTTCGAATTAAACAACATGCTCCACTGCTTGTGCGGGTGCCCGTCAATTCCTTTGAGTTTCAGCCTTGCGACCGTACTACTCAGGCGGAGTACTTAATGTGTTAACTTCAGCACTGGGTTGCCCCAACACTTAGTACTCATCGTTTACGGCGTGGACTACTAGGGTATCTAATCCTATTCGCTCCCCACGCTTTCGTGCCTCAGCGTCAGTTTCGGTCCAGCAAATCGCCTTCGCCACTGGTGTTCTTTCTAATATCTACGCATTTTACCGCTACACTAGAAATTCCATTTGCCTCTACCGTACTCTAGTCTGCCAGTTTATGAAACGAACTGAGGTTAAGCCTCAGGCTTTGATTTCATACTTAACAAACCGCCTACGCACCCTTTACGCCCAATAAATCCGGATAACGCTCGCTCCCTACGTATTACCGCGGCTGCTGGCACGTAGTTAGCCGGAGCTTTCTGACATGGTACCGTCAAGCTAAGATCATTTCTTATCTTAGATATTCTTCCCAAGTAACAGAACTTTACAACCCAGAGGGCCTTCATCGTTCACGCGGCATTGCTCGTTCAGGGTTTCCCCCATTGACGAATATTCCTAACTGCTGTCTCCCGTAGGAGTTTGGGCCGTGTCTCAGTCCCAATGTGGCCGATCAACCTCTCAGTTCGGCTAAGCATCGTCGACTTGGTAGGCCATTACCCCACCAACTATCTAATACTCCGCAGGCCCATCTAAGAGTGGAGCTTTAAAGGCTCCTTTTAACATTAAAACGAATTAATGTGTTATCCGGTATTAACTATCGTTTCCAATAGGTATCCCAGTCTCAAAGGTAGGTCACCCACGTGTTACTCACCCGTCCGCCACTAGGTGCTGGTCCGAATCCAAATCTGTGCAAGCACTTCATCTTCATCGGGGCACCTCGTTCGACTTGCATGTCTTAGGCATGCCGCCAGCGTTCATCCTGAGCCAGGATCAAACTCTCAATAAAAATATATTAAAATAGTTTAATTCTGACTTCTCAAAACAATTGACATATTTTGCTCAGTTTTCAAAGATCATTTTGCACCTTTTTTCATTATATTATAACGATTTTTTTCTCAGTGCAAATTAATATTAACATATTCAAAAATTGGTGTCAACACTTTTTTTACTTTTTTTTACTTTTTTTTGTTTTTTTTGTCAAATTTTGTTTTTTAAATAAAAAATAAGCAAAATTACACCTTTTGAACACATTATATTATACTCAAAAATCAAAAAAAAAGAACTCCTTTTTTTATAAAAATTTGTCCTCTTTTATTATATTAAAATATTCATTTTTATATTTTTCTATTATGTCGTTATTAAATGGTATCTCTTTATTCTTATACTTTTTTATTAACTCTGATAATTTATAATTAATAATATTAGATAATTTCTCTGAATAATTCATCTCTTTCTTATGTTCATTAAATTCATCTCTATCTAATATTCTATATCTTCCATCTGGAAATACTCTTAAATCTAAATCATAATCTATAAACTTTATTGTGTTATCCTCAAGCACAACTGGAGAAGCAATATTACAATAATAATATATTCCTTTCTTTTTCATCTGTGCAATTATATTAAACCAATTATTCTTAAAATAAAATAATATTGCAATTTCCTTAGTTCTCCAAGTTGATCCATCTGATTCTTTAACCCTAGCATTATTATTTGCAAATACATAATAATCTTCTGTTTCATCTATTAATACTGCTTCGTACCAGACTTTATATAAACTACCATTATGTTTATAACCATGTATTAAAAAATTATCTCCTTTTTTCATTTTTTAATTCCTCGTTTCTTTTACTAAAAACTATTATACCCTTTTTAACAAGAAAAAAAAAGAAATTTTAAAATTTCTTAATTTATTTTAATAAATCAATTGCCTTTTGTAATTGATTATCATTTTCTTTTGTCGGATTATTAGCATATTCATCATTCAACTTAATTTCATAATCTGGTTTAATACCATTTTTTTCAATACTCTTACCCTTAGATGTTAACCAATTTTGAATTGTGTATTTAATCATTCCACCATTCTTTAAATCTTTTGTTATTTGTACAGTACCTTTACCATATGATTTTTCACCAACTAATATCGCACCATATTGTTCACTCATTGCAGAAGCCATGATTTCTGAAGCAGATGCACTTTCATTATCTATTAATATAACAACTTTATAAGTTTTACTACCATTCTTTATTGAATAATACTTTTTCTTACCTGTTTTTGTTTGCATTTGATAAATCACTTTATCTTTATCTAAGAAAATACTCAACATGTTTGTAACTGTCGTTAAATATCCTCCGTTATTTCCTCTTAAATCAATTATTAAAGATTTCATATTTTCTTTTTCTAAATCATTCAATGCTTTTGTAAATTCATCATATGTATTTTGTCCAAATATATTTACACTTATATAACCTATATTATTATCTAGCATTTCTGAACTAACAGAGAATAAAGTTACATTTGCTTTTGTTACTTCAAAAGATAGTTCTTTTCCATCTCTATTTACAACTATAATAGATTTTTCTTTCTTTTCACTTCTTAGTGTGTTAGCTATATCTGAAATTGATTTTCCTTCAACACTTTCACCATCTATACTAACAAATACATCATTTGCTTTTAATCCTGCTGTTTTTGCTGGAGATTTATCAAATACTTTTTTTATTACTGCTTTGCCATCATTTGTACTTGTTATTTCTGCACCTATACCATAATAAGAACCTGTTAATTCTGTATCAAACTCTTCTTTTGCTTTTTTATTAAAATATACTGAATGTGGATCACCTAGAGAACTCATCATTCCATTTATCGCACCTTCTACTAATACTTCATCTTTAACATCTTTATAATACTCATTTTTAATAATATCGTAAGTTTTATATAACATATCAAATTTAGAATCTCTCTTTTCAATAAATGTATTATTACTACAAAAATATGTTACAATTGAACCTATAATCATAGAAAAGATTGAAACTATCATATATTTTAAAATTTTGTTTTCTTTATTATTCACATTATCACCTATTTAATAATACCACAAAAAAAACTATTATAAAATAGTTTTTTATTTTTTGAGTTCATTTTTAACTTCTTCAATACCTTCTATATATAAAGTTACTTTTCCATCTTCAAATTTTATTAAAGTAGGACTCTTTACTTTTAAATCTTCTAAACTAGTTGGATTTTTATTACTATCTTTTTCCACAATATATTTAGCATTTAATTTATTTTCACTATCAACTATATACATCTTTTCTTCATTATTACTTTGAAAATCACTAACCCAATTCTTTAAAAGACTATCTTTATTTTCTTTATCATATACTAATACATAATAAGAACTATCTTTTAGTGAAAAAATATTTCCAAGTAATATTACATCATTATCAATTGTCACTTCAGTTTCTTCTTCTTTTTTATCCTCTTTTTTTAGATCAATACTTTTTGTTAAAAATACTCCTACTAAAAAATAACCTATTATAGAAATAATTATTAATCCAAATATAGTACCAATAAATCTATTAATATAATTTTCTTCAGTAATTTCTTTGTTATTCTTTTTATTCTTTTTTAATTCTTTTATCATTTTTTTTCTGTTCATAAATCATCACCTAAAAAAATTATAGCATAAAATATAGAAAAAAAATAGATAAAAATCTATTTCATTACTGCGACTGGACTAATTGACTGCGCAACTTGCATCATTTCCTCTTTAGTCATTGAATCAGATGCTAGATAATATTCTATTCCATTATTCATAAATGTTAATGAATTATTTGATATCGCACCTACACTATCTAATAAGAATGTTGGTTCACCACTTACAGGAATATCTTGGTAATTATCATCAACACTTACTACTTCTTGTACTAGAATAAATGGAGATTCACCATCAAATGTTAATATTACTCTATCTGTATCTTCTTTGTTAACACTTTCTTCATTATCTAAATATGTTCCACTTGGTAAATACATTGGATAATTAGGAGTATCTAATTGACCTATTGTTTGTTTAGTTTCCTTATTTTCAGTTTTCATATTTTCACTTACCTTAAAATACTTTTTATTAAATGTTGCTTTAGTATCTAAATCATCTATTACAAATTTCATCTGCATTATATCATTCTTATCATATACTTCGATTTTTTTAATATTTAATTTTTTATCTAAATATATTTTTTCTTTATATAAATTTTTATTATTTGAAAAATATATTTTAGAACATAATATATATTCATTTTTATTTTTTATTAATTTTAAATTACTATCTTTATTTATATCATTTAATATAGATTGTAATACATATATTTGAGAACTATTATTTGGCCAATCACTTTGAAACTTATAATTTTTATTTAATGAAGGTGTTAAAACATAAACCCCATCATCATTTTTTAATATTATTTGTTCATGATTATTAACTTTATTAATTAAACTTACTCTATAATTATCTTTTTCATAACTTGATTCAACTTTATATTTATAATTATTATCTCCATTATAGATATTTAGATTTCCAGTCATATAATAACCTTGTAAATTCTTTATTTTTTGATTTAATGAATTAACAACCTTTTTTTCATTTACTCTACTACAACCAGAAAATATTAAACAAAGAAATAAGACACTAACATATAAAAATTTTTTCACTTATTCACCTCTAACTCTTTCAATTTAATTATATTTTAAAAATATTTAAATATTCATGAATAATATTTATATTTTTGTTTAATATTAATATTAAAAAGGAGGAGAATATGAGAACAATTGAAGTTATTGCTACTACACTAGTAATAATTGGTGCGATAAATTGGGGTTTAATAGGTTTATTTGATTTCAATTTAGTTGCTTTATTATTTGGTGGTGCAGAAAGTGTTTTAACTAAAATAATTTATATATTAGTTGGAATATCTGGTCTATTAAGTTTTAAAGTATTAGTAGAATTATTTGATTAAAAAATGTTCACATATTTAGTGAACATTTTTTAATACTCTACATTTTCTAAATATAATCCCTCTGGATTAATTGTTTTAACTTTACTTCTTCTTTTTTCATTAAATAAATCTAATACATCTCTATTTTCTTTATTTAATGAATAAGCAACTATATAACCAACTATTATTCTAACCATGTTTCTTAAAAAACCATTACCAGTAATAGAAAAAGTCACTATATCTTTTTCTATTTTATAATTTATATTATAAATAGTTCTTATACAATTATCTTTTTTATCTTCATTGCTACAGAAAAAAGAAAAATCATGAGTTCCTTCAAACTTATTAATAATAGAATCTATTCTTTTAAAATCTAATTCTTTGCATAATTGATATACATAATTTCTTTCTATAGGATTATATTCACCCATATTTATCTTATATATATATGTCTTCTTTTTAACCATATATCTTGCATGAAAATCATTATCAACTTCTTTAGCATAAATAATATGAATATCATCTCTTAAAAGACTATTTAAAGCCATTTTAAGCTTGTTTTCAGTAATATTTACATCTAAATCAAAATGAGCCATTTGACTTAATGCATGTACCTTCTTATCAGTTCTACCAGAAGCGACTAATTTTGTTTTAGTTTTATTATTAATATAATATAATGCTTTTTCTATATTTTCTTCTACTGTATTTCTAACATGTTTTTGTTTTTGAAAACCATTAAAATTAGATCCATCATAACTAAATTTTATTAAATATCTTTTCATACTATCTCACACACCTATATATTGCTTTTATTAATTCATTAATAGAATCACAATTATCAATAATATATCCTTTTTTCTTCATTTTTTCTTTTAACTGAATTATCTCAGGTATTCTTATTTTTTTACCTAACAATAATTCATAATTATTGTTATATACTTCAAATTTATTACCATATAATAATACTTTACCTTCATCAATTATAATAACATCATCAATATATTCAAATATATAATCTATATCACTTGTAACTACTATAATAGTTTTATTAAAAAACTTTTTTAATTTCATAAATAATTTAAATATTTTTTCTTTATTATAATCATCTAAATCATTTAATAATTCATCCACTATAATAAAATCTGGATTATATAATAACACACTTCCAATTAATACCTTAGTAAGTTCACTATCACTTATTTCATATATACTCTTATCTAAAATATCTTCACTAATACTAAGCATTTTTATTATTTCATTAAATCTAGAATCAAGTTCATTTATTTTATATTTATAATGCATTACATAATAATATAATTGTTTTCTAACATTACTTTCTTTTACAGTATCATAATTAATTACACCAACTTTTTTACTAGGTTTAAAATAACTGATAAATGTGCTTTTACCACTACCACTATTACCTACTAAACCAATAATACTATTCCTATTAATTAATTCTATTTGCATAAATCATCAACCATTTCATCTATATTATTATAATCATCATGTATTAAATCATACATTTTTAATTTATCATTTAATTCTCTTATAAAAGGAAGTCTTAAAGAAGCTTGATGTAATTTTTTTTCATCTAAAAATAATTCATCACTTGATTTATCTATAAATATCTTTTCTTTATTTAATATAATTATTCTTTCAAATAATAAATAATCATTCAAATTATTCGAAGAATATATTAAAGTAATATTGTTTTCTTTACAATAATTTATTAAATATTTTAATAACTCAGTTTTTTTATCAATATCAAACTTATTAAAAGCATTATCAATTAATAAAATTTTTGGGTTTTTTATTATAAATTTTATTATTGAAACAATTTGATTTTCAGCATATGATAAATCAAGTGGCGACATATTTAATAGATAAGGTACATTAAAATCATATAAATATTTTTTTACTTTATTAATTTCATTTAAAGATACATATACATTATCTTGTAATATTTCTTCTAAAACTGTTTTAGAAAAAAATTCATTATTTGATGTTATAAAAGATACTTTAGTATTTATAACTTCCATATTGAAATTACTTATTTTAATTCCTTCAATTTTAACTTGATTGTCTGTAATTATATAACCACCTAATAATTTTAATAAAGTGGTTTTAGCAGAATTATTCTTTGAAACTACATTTACTATTTCACCTTGTTTTATCTTTAAATTTATATTATTTAAAATAATTTTATTATTTGCTGAATACACTAAATCATACATTTCAATAATATACTTCATAAAAACCTCTCATTAAGTTATTATTATACTAAAATAATCCATAAAAAAAAAGAAAGAATTTATAAAAATAAATTCTTTTTTATATATTTAATGATGTTTTAAATTTTTCTTTTATTTTATTAATAATGTCAGCATTATTTTCTATTACAAAAACATTTTTACCATTAAAAACTTCTTGTCTAATTATTTTTATATCTGATTCATTTGAAATATTAATAATTAAATCATATACATTATAATCTATACTAGTTTCATCTATAACAAAATAATCTGTATTATTAAATCTTATTATATTATTCTTTAAATTATCCATTAATAGTACCTCCATTTAAGAATTTTTTAACATTATTCATAACTTCATTAGAAGATAATATTTCTTTAACTGATTCTTCAGGTACTTTTGTTTTTGATTCAATTGTTATAAAGTCATCATGTTTTTCTTCTTCTTTATCTAATAAATCTTCTGAACCAATTTGGTTAATGTTAAAATCAGGTAAATTATCAATATCAAAACTATTAACTGGATTGATTTCTGATTTTACTGGTTCTTCAACAGGCATTTCATTTGATACATTTAAAAACCCAATAATATTATTGATTTCTTGATTAACATTATTTTCTTCTTCTAAAAATGATTTTGTTTTTTCTTGTTCTTCTACTTCTATTGCTTTCTCAAGTATTGAATTATCATTACATTTTTTTATTGCTTCTTTAATTGACTCAATACCATCATTATGTTTTTTATTAATTTCAATTAATTTAGAAGAATAAGATGCTTTTACTTGTTCTAATTCATTTTGGGCTTTTAATAATTCTTCTTTTTCAGAATTAAGTTTATTTATTTTTTCCTCTAATTCTTTTTCTTTATTATTAATTTTTTCAAATGCATCTCTAAAATTTTCTAAATATTGATTTAACTCCTCAGGAAGAGTTTCTTCTAATATTTCTGCTAGTAAAGTATCTTCTCTTTTTATTTCATCCACGCTAACGCACCTCTATTCTTACTTAATAGTATATCAATTTTATTATTGTATGTCAATTTAAAAAAGGCAAAAAAAAAGACGAATTATTATACTAATTCTAGTATAACAACTAAAGCGTCGTCTCCTTTTCTTTCATTTAATTTAATAATTCTTGTATATCCACCATTTCTTTTTTCATAGCGTTTATTTAAATCATTAAATAATTTATTAACAACTTCTTTGTCATTATGTAAGAAAGCTAATGCTTTTCTTCTTGAAACTAAGTCACCTTTTTTACCATATGTAATCATTTTATCAACGAATTTTCTAGTTTCTTTAGCTCTATCTTGTGTTGTTTGAATTCTTTCGTTCATAATTACTGCCTTAGTTAAATTAGCTAACATACTTCTTCTATGTTTGCTATCTCTTCCAAGTTTTCTATATGCCATAATTCCTCCTATTAATCTTCACTCTTAAAAGATAATCCCATTGATTTAACTTTATCTAAGACTTCTTTTAAAGATTTTTTACCTAAATTTCTTATTTTCATCATATCGCTTTCTTTTCTGTTAACTAAATCTTGCATTGTATTAATATTAGATCTTTTTAAACAGTTATAAGCTCTAACTGAGAATTCCATATCATCAATAGAAGTTTCTAACGCTTTTACTTTTGGATCTTCTTCTTTTTCAGCCATTAAGCCTGTAATATCAGCGATTTCATTTAAATCTGTTAAAATTGTAAAATGTTCAATTAAAATTCTACTTGCAAGTGCAATTGCTTCTTCTGGTTTCATTGCTCCATTAGTCCAGATTTCAACTATTAATTTATCATAATTAGTTTTTTGACCAACACGAGCATCTTCTTCAAAATAATTTACTCTTTCAATAGGAGAATAAATTGAATCAATTGCTATTGTACCTAATTTAGCATTTTTTAACATTTTTTTATTTTCTTCAGCTCTAACATATCCACGACCATCATTAATAGTCATTTCCATGTTAATTTTTCCACCTTTAACAATAGTACAAATAAATTGATCTTTATTTATAATTTCAACATCACTAGGACAAACAATATCAGCAGCTGTAATAACACCTTCTTTGTCAACATTTAATGTTAAAACTTTTTCTCCTTCAGTATGATTTTTAATTACTAAACTTTTTAAGTTAAGAATTATTGATGTAACATCTTCATAAACTCCATTAATTGTTTGAAATTCATGACTAACTCCATCAATATATACAGAAGTAATAGCACTTCCTGGTAAACTTTGAAGCATAACTCTTCTTAAAGCATTACCTAATGTTCTACCAAACCCTTTTTCTAAAGGTTCTAGTTCAAATCTACCGAAATTATTATTTTCAACATAATCAGTAACTTTGTATTGTGGTTTTTCAAATTTTATCATAAACACACTCCCTTTTATTTATTTTATCCTCTTGGACGTTTTGGTGGACGACAACCATTATGTGGAATTGGTGTATCATCTGTAATTGAAACTATTTCCAAACCTGCTACTGTAAGAGCACGGATTGCAGTTTCTCTACCTTGACCTAATCCTCTTACAAAAACATCAACTTTTCTCATACCAGCATCATATGCAGCTCTTGCTGCTGTTTCTGAAGCAACTTGTGCAGCATATGGAGTTGATTTTTTACTACTTTTAAATCCTACAGCACCTGGAGCAGACCAACATACTGCATTTCCTTCAACATCAGTAATAGATATAATAGTATTATTAAATGATGCATGAATATGAACTTGTCCAACTGGAACATTCTTTTTTATTTTACGTTTTCTTGCTTTATAAGCCATTATTGTATCCTCCTATCCTACTTTTTCTTATTTGCAACAGTTTTACCTCTACCCTTACGAGTTCTGGCATTAGTTCTAGTTTTTTGACCTCTAACTGGCAAACCTTTTTTATGACGAATACCTTGGTATGAACCAATTTCCATCTTATTTTTAATATTTAAAGCTACTTCTCTTCTTAAGTCACCTTCTAATGTATACTTATCTAATTCTTTACGAATTTTTGCATACTCTTCTTCAGTAACATCTTTTACTTTTTTAAACTTATCTACGTTTGCATCTTTTAAAATTGTTTCTGATAGATTTCTACCAATACCAAATATTGAAGTTAAACCTATCCATATATTCTTCTCATTTGGAAGATCTACACCTTTAATACGTGCCATAAACTTACCTCCTATTAACCTTGTCTTTGTTTATGTTTTGGATTCTTTTTACAAACAACCCTAACAATTCCATTTCTTTTAATAACCTTGCAATCGCTGCAAATAGGTTTTACTGAGCTTCTTACTTTCATATTTTACTCCTCCATTATCTTTTATTCCAAATTATTCGCCCATGTGTTACATCAACTGGTGATAATTCTATTACTACTGTATCACCTGGTAAGATGCGAATGTTATTCATTCGTATTTTACCAGAAACATGAGCTTCTACAGTATATCCATTTTCAAGTTCAACCTTAAATTTTCCACCTGGTAAAACATCTACTACTTTACCATCTACTTCTATGACATCAGTTTTCGCCATTTTCCCACTCTCCTGTCAAGATAATTGGATCACCATTAGTTATAGCTATTGTATGTTCAAAATGTGCTGAATTGCTATGATCAAAAGTCTTTGCTGTCAAACCATTTTCTAGCACTTTTATTCTTGCAGAACCAAAATTAAGCATTGGTTCAATTGCAATTACCATACCTTCTTTAAGTAGTGGTCCAGTATTTTTTTGTCCATAATTAGGAACATTTGGATCTTCATGAACTTCTGTTCCTACACCATGTCCAACAAATTCTTTTACAACACCTAGGTCGTATTTATTGGAATATTGTTCTATAGCATATCCTATATCTCCAATTCTGTTACCTGCAGTAGCTACTTTTATACCTTCATATAAAGCTTTTTCAGTATGTTCTAATAAATATTTATCATTATCACTAATTTCACCAACTGCATAAGTCCAAGCAGAATCTCCATGATATCCTTTATAACAAGCTCCAATATCTAATGTTATTATATCACCATTTTTTAATTTATAATTATTTGGTATTCCATGTACTATACAATCATTTACAGAAGCACATACAGCATTTGGAAAACCTTCACATCCTTTAAAAGATGGAGTACAACCCTTACTTCTAATAAACTCTTCACAAAGTCTATCAAGTTCTTTTGTAGTAATACCTTCTTTTATATAAGGTTTAATATATTGATGTGTCTGATATACAATATTACCAGCTTTTCTAAGTAATTCAATTTCTCTTGGAGATTTTATTGTAATCATCTAATCATCTCCTTTAATTAAGTTATCTATTTCTTTATAAAGATAATTTAAATCTTTATTATTATAAATAACACTTAATTTATCTTTATAATGATAAATTATTTTACGAATTGTTTTCTTAAATAATAAATATCTTTTAATGTATAAAAATACTTTATCATCACTTCTTCTTACTAAAATATTATTACATTTTGGACATCTATTAATGTTAGTATTATAAACGATATTACAGTTTTCACAAACTTTTCTTTTCATAATTCTTTTTAAAGCAATCATAAAATTAATATCTATAAAAATAACTCGTTTAATATTTATATTATATTTTTTAAATAAATCCTCTAATAAACTTAATTGACTAAGTTTTCTAGGAGTACCATCTAATATAAAATCATTTTTTTGTTTTTTTAATCTTTCTTCTAACACATTAATTAATGTATTATCATCAACAAATAATCCTTTATCAAGTACATCCTTTATTTCTTTTGAAGTTTCAGATTTCTTTCTTAAAAGATTACCTGTTGATATATGATCGATATTATAATTGTCTTTTATATATTGTGAAACAGTACCCTTACCAGCACCTGGTGAGGAAATTAAAATTATACAATTCATTAAAATCTTCCCTTATATTCTTTTTGTTCTAAAACACTTTCAATTTGTTTATATGTTTCTAATGCAACACCAACAACAATTATTAATCCAGTACCACCTAATGAAATATTAGTATTTTTAATATTTGAATAGTTTTGGAATAAAATTGGTAATGCTGCGATTAAAACTAAGAATAATGTACCAAATGTAGTAATTTTAATTAATACACTTGTTATATATTTTTTTGTTTCAACTCCAGGTCTTACCCCAGGTATATATCCAGCAGATTGTTGCAAATTTTTAGATATATCTTCAGGTCTAAATTGAAGTAATGTATATATATATGAAAATGCAACTATTAATAATAAATAAACTATTATTCCTATTCCACTAGAATAATTCATAAATTTATTTACAAATTTAATATATCCTTCATTTGTAATAAATCTTGCTAAAACTTGAAATATTGACATAAATGCAGATGCAAATATTACTGGAATAACATTTGCTGAATTTACTTTAAATGGTATATAAGATTGTTTTGATCCATAAGAACTTGCAGTTTTATTCGCATATTGAATAGGTATTCTTCTTTCAGATTCTGAAATAAATACAACACCAATAACAATTGCTATATAAACTATTAAATATACTAAAAATGAAAGTATACCTATAAATAAATTCTCATTTCCTAAAACAAATGTTTTAAATGCTTCACTCATCATATAAGGAAGTGAAACAACTATACCTGACATAATGATTAATGATTGTCCATTACCTATACCTTTTTGTGTAACTTGATCACCAATCCATAATAAGAATGCAGTTCCTGCGGTTAATATAATTGAAACTCTTATATATTCAAAAGTTTCAGCACCAGTACCAAGTATACTTACAGAAAATGCAAATCCTTGAATTAATGCTACAAATATACCAATATATCTTGTTATTCTATTTAGTTTTCTTCTTCCAACATATCCCTCTTTTGCTAAATCTGAAAAGTAAGGAATTATGTCCATTTGAAGTAATTGTACAACAATAGATGCACTAATATAAGGCATAACACCTAATGCAAAGATAGATGATTTCTTTAATGCTCCTCCACCTATTACATTTAATAATTCTAAAAATCCTAAATCTTTACTTGAATCAGGAGTATTAGGAACTTTTATATTAGTACCTATTATAAAAATCATAAGTGCACCTAGTGTAAATAAAATTCTTTTTCTAAGATCTTTATTTCTTTTAGCAAATATTTGCTTAATATTTGCAAACATACTAGATCACCTCTGCTTTTCCACCGGCATTCTCTATTTTTTCTTTTGCAATTTTAGAAAATCTATTAGCTTTAACTGTTATTTTTTTAGTAATTTCTCCATTACCTAATACTTTAATTCCATCTAATTGTTTTTTTATTATTCCCATTTCTTTTAATAATTCTGGTGTAACAACTGCACCATCATTAAATTTATTTAAATCACTTAAATTAATTACTGCATATTTTGTTTCAAATCTTTTATTATTAAAACCTCTTTTTGCTACTCTAAATACTAATGGATTTTGTCCACCTTCGAAGCCAATTCTAACTCCGCCACCACTTCTTGAGTTTTGACCTTTTTGACCTCTACCAGATGTTTTACCATGACCACTAGATGTTCCTCTACCAACTCTTTTACTATTTCTGATAGAGTTTTTGTTATAACTTAATTCATTTAATTCCATTATCCTAAAATCTCCTCTACTGATTTACCTCTTAATTTAGCAATATGTTTTGCTGATTTTTGAGCAGTAAGTGCATTCATAGTAGCTTTAGAAGTATTAATTTTAGTATTTGATCCAAGTGATTTACTAACAACATCTTTAAATCCAGCTAATTCAAGAACAACTCTTACTGGACCACCAGCAATAATACCAGTACCAGCTTTAGCAGGTTTTAGTAAAACTTTAGCTGCACCTTGAATTCCTATCATATCATGAGAAATAGTTCTTCCATCAACAATTTCGATTTTCTTAACATTTTTAACAGCTTGCATTCTAGCTTTTTTAATTGCTTCAACAACTTCGTTTGATTTTCCAGATCCTATACCTACTTTTCCTTTTCCATCTCCTACTGCAACAGTAGCTGAAAAATGTAAGTTACGACCTCCTTTTGTTACTTTTGTAACACGACGAAGTGCTAATACTTCATCTTTATAATCATCTTTATTACGTGGGTTCATTATCTTTTTTTCCATCGTTACCCTCCTATTAGAATTCTAATCCATTTTCACGTGCTGCATTTGCTAAAGCTTCAACTCTACCATGATATTGGTATCCACCTCTATCAAAAACAACCTTTGTTATTTTAGCTTTTTTTGCTCTTTTAGCAATTTCTGCACCAACTATTTTAGCTGCTTCAATATTTCCACCATTAGTGATTTTTAAATCTTTATCCATTGATGAAGCTGCAACTAATGTATTACCAGTTTCATCATCAATAATTTGAACACTAATGTTTTTAGCAGATCTAAATACGTTTAATCTTGGAATATCTTTTGTACCAGAAATTTTTGATCTAACACGTCTATGTCTTTCTAAACGTGCACTATTACGTGATACTTTTTTTATCATATTTAAGACTCTCCTTTACTATTATTTAGATGCTTTCTTTCCTACTTTACGACGAATGAATTCATCTTTATAACGAATACCTTTTCCTTTATAAGGTTCAGGTTTTCTTATTTTTCTAACTTCAGCTGCAAATTTACCAACAGCTTGTTTATCAATACCTTTAATAGTTATTTCACTACCATTATTATTAACAAGTTCAACTGTTAAACCATTTGGAATAGCTTTTTCAATTTGATGTGAATAACCAGCATTAACAACTAAATTATTACCTCTTACGTTGAAACGATAACCTACACCAACTATTTCTAAATTTTTACTATAACCATTACTAACACCAATTATCATATTAGAAATTAATGCATTAGTTGTACCATACATAGCTTTAGTATGTTTAGTTTCTTTTTCAATATCGATACTTAAAACATTATCGTTAACTTCAACTTTAAGACCATCAACTATATTTATACTTAATTCACCTTTAGAACCTTTAACAGTAACTAAATTATCATTAAGTTCAACAGTCACACCAGTAGGTATTGTTAATTTTCTTTTACCAATACGACTCATTTTATCTCTCCTTATTTATATTACCAAATGTATGCTAATACTTCTCCACCAATATTATTCTTACGTGCTTCTTTATCACTCATAACACCTTTAGATGTTGATATAATAGCAATTCCTAAACCATTTAAAACTCTAGGAACTTCTTCAGCTTTAGCATAAACACGTAATCCTGGTTTTGAAATACATTTTAATCCTGAGATTACTCTTTCTTTGTTTTCACTATATTTTAAAGTTAACACTAAAGTTTTATCATCTTTAACTTCAAAATTTTTTATAAAACCTTCGCTTTTTAATATACTTGCTATTTCTACTTTCATTTTTGAAGTAGGCATTTCAACTATTTCATAACGTAATTGATTTGCGTTACGAATTCTAGTAAGCATATCAGCGATTGGACTTGATACTACCATATAATATCCTCCTTACCAACTTGATTTTTTTACACCAGGAATTTCACCTTTATATGCAAGTTCTCTAAAACATATTCTGCAAATTCCATATTTTTTAAGTACTGAATGAGGTCTACCACATCTTTGACAACGAGTATACTCACGAACTTTGTACTTTTGTTTCTTTTGTGATTTTACAATCATACTTTTTTTTGCCATTAATATATCCTCCTATTACTTTCTAAAAGGAATTCCGATTTCATTTAATAAATCAAACGCTTCCTCATTTGTTTTTGCAGTAGTAACAAAAACAATATCCATTCCACGAGTTTTTACAATGTTATCGTATTCTATTTCTGCAAATATCATTTGTTCTTTAATTCCTAAAGTATAATTTCCTCTTCCATCAAATGCTTTTGGTGAAACACCTCTAAAGTCACGAACACCTGGAAGTGCAATAGATATTAATTTATCCATAAAATTATACATTTTTTCTCCACGTAATGTAACTTTACATCCGATTTCTTGTCCTTCTCTTAATTTAAATCCTGCAATTGATTTTTTTGCTTTAGTAACTACTGGTTTTGAATCAGTAATTAATTCAAGTTCTTTAACAGCTGCTTCTAACAATTTACTATTTTGTACAGCTTCTCCAACTCCAATATTTATAACAATTTTTTCAATTTTAGGAACTTCCATAACTGAAGAATAATTATACTTATCAATTAATTTAGGAACAACTTCTTTATTATATTTTTCTCTTAGGCGGTTCATAAATTACCCTCCTTCCACTATTTAAGTATTTCCTTAGATTTTACTGAAATTCTTACTTTATTTCCTTTTTCGTCTATTTTATGAGCTATCCTAGTTCTTTTATTTGTCTTAGGGTCAATAATCATTACATTAGATGCATCAATTTTAGCTTCCACTTTGATTATTCCACCATTTTCATTTTGTGCAGATGGTTTAACATGTTTAGTTACTAAATTAGCACCTTCTACTATAACTTTATTTTCTTTTCTATAAGTTTTAATAATTTTTCCAACTGTACCCTTAGATTTACCAGCGATAACTTCTACTTTGTCTCCAACTTTTAAATTAAAGCTCATTGTTATCCTCCTTTAAATCCTATAACACTTCTTTAGCTAGTGATACTATTTTCATATAATCAAGATCACGAAGCTCACGAGCTACAGGTCCAAGTACACGTGTACCAACTGGGCTCTTATCATCATTAATTATAACACAAGCGTTATCATCAAATCTTATATAAGAACCATCTTTTCTTCTAACAGCAGATTTAGTTCTAACTACTACAGCTTTAACAACTTTACCTGCTTTTATAGTTCCGTTTGGTGTTGCTTTTTTAACTGTTGCAACAACAACGTCACCTAAACTACCAATTTTTTTATTTCCACCAAGCACTCTAATAACTAATACTTCTTTAGCACCAGAGTTGTCAGCTACTTTTAAGCGACTTTCTTGTTGAATCATAATTAATCCTCCTTCTTATATTTTAGAGATTATAATATAATTGCTTCTTCAACAATTTCAACTAGTTCATATCTTTTTGTTTTAGATAATGGTCTAGTTTCCACTATACGTACCTTATCTCCTACTTTAGCCTTATTTTCTTCATCGTGTGCTGTATATTTTTTTGATGATTTAACTCTTTTACCATATAAAGGGCTTTTTTTGTAAGTTTCTATTGTAACTGTTATAGTTTTATCATTTTTATCACTTGTTACAATACCAATTAATTCTTTTCTCTTGTTATTCATACAGCCTCCTATTTATTATTTAACTCACGCTCACGAATAATTGTTTTTATTCTAGCGATTGTCTTTCTTATTTCTTGTATTTTTGAAGGTTTTTCTAAATTTCCAGAAGCATTAGCAAATCTTAAATTATATAATTCTGCTTTTAATTCTTCTATCTTATTTAGTAATTCTTCAGTGGTTAAATCTCTTATTTCTTTAGCCTTCATTTACTTCACCACTTTCTTTTTTTACAAATTTACATTTTACAGGTAACTTATGAGATGCAAGTCTTAAAGCTTCTCTAGCTACTTCTTCACTTACACCATCTATTTCAAACATAATTTTACCTTCTTTAACAACTGCAACCCAAAGTTCAGGATTACCTTTACCTTTACCTTGACGAGATTCAGCAGCATGTCTTGTTAATGATAAATGTGGGAAAATGTTTGTATAAACTTTTCCTCCTCTTTTCATGTAACGAGTCATAGCTACTCTGGCTGCTTCTATTTGTTGTTGAGTAACCCAAGCACCAGTTTTTGCTTGAATACCAAAACTTCCGAAATGAAGTTCTGTATTTCCTTTAGCTTTTCCATCATAGTAAATTCTATGAGGTTTTCTATATTTAGTTCTTTTTGGAATCAACGCCATGTTTCTTACCTCCTTTTATATTTTTTTTAGGAAGTACTTCACCTTTATATATCCATACTTTAACACCAATTTTACCAAATGTTGTATCAGCTTCTGCTTCTGCATAATCAATATCAGCTCTTAAAGTATGAAGAGGAGTTGTTCCTTCGTGTTGTCCTTCACTACGAGCAATATCAGCACCATTTAATCTTCCTGATACTAATGTTTTAATACCCTTAGCTCCAGCCTTCATTGTATTTCTAATTGCTCTTTTTTGAGCCATTTTATAAGAACCACGATTTTCAATTTGTTTTGCAATATTTAAAGCAACTAATTGTGCATCTAAATCTGGATTTTTAACTTCAAATATTGAAACAGTAATGTTTTCTTTTGTTAATTTATTTAATTCTTTTTTTATTTTTTCGATTTCTTCTCCACCGTGTCCAATAACAACACCTGGTTTTGCAGTATTAATAATTACTTCAGTCTTTTTTTCATTTCTATTAATATTAATAGAACTAACTGCTGCATCTTTTAATCTTTTACTTAAATATTTTCTGATTTCAATATCAGTTCTTAAATATTTAGAAAAGTTCTTTTTATTTGCAAACCATTTAGAAGACCAATCTTTATTAATTCCAATTCTCATTCCAATTGGATTTACTTTTTGTCCCATAAATTAACCTCCTTCTTTAATTTTTTTCTGCTACCACAATAGTGATATGACTTGTTTTTTTATCGTGTCTATCAATGTGAGATCTAGATCCAAATCTATGTCTTTTAAGTATTGGACCATCATTTATATATGCTTCTTTAATAAATAAATTGTTTTTATCTAATTTTAAATTGTTTTCAGCATTTGCTGTTGCAGAAACTAAAACTTTATTTATTAAACGAGCAGATTTTTTATTCATATTGTTTAATATAGCGCTAGCTTCATTTACACTTTTACCACGTACTAAGTTCATAACTAAACGAGCTTTTCTAGGTACAAGTAATACTGTTCTAGCTGTTGCTTTTGCTTCCATATTAATCTCCTTCCTAAAGGTTCAACCTATTTTTTATCTTTATCGCCATGTCCACCATTTTTACGAGTTGGTGAGAATTCACCAAGTTTATGACCAACCATATCTTCAGTTACATAAACAGGAATGAAATCTTTACCATTGTGAACAGCAAATGTATGTCCAATAAAGTCAGGAAAAATAGTTGAACGACGTGACCATGTTTTAACAACTTCTTTTTTTCCACTTTTGTTCATTTCTTGAACTTTTTTTAATAACCTATCAAAAACGTAAGGTCCTTTTTTTAAACTTCTAGCCATTATTTATTCATCCTTTCCTTATTATTTACGACGAGTAACAATTAATTTTGTTGAACTCTTTTTATTTTTACGAGTTTTATATCCAAGAGCAGGTTTACCCCAAGGAGTCATTGGTTGTTTATGACCAACTGGAGCTCTACCTTCACCACCACCATGTGGGTGATCGTTTGGATTCATAACAGAACCACGAACTGTAGGTCTAATACCTAAGTGTCTAGTTCTACCAGCTTTTCCAAGTCTAACTAATGAATAATCTTCATTACCAACTTCACCAATAGTAGCTATGCAAGTACCTAAAATCTTTCTAGTTTCGCCAGAAGATAATCTAACAAGTACATATTTTCCTTCTCTACCAAGAATTTGAGCACTTTGTCCTGCAGATCTTGCAATTTGACCACCTTTTCCTAAAGTTAATTCAATGTTATGAATAACTGTACCAACTGGAATATTCATAAGTGGTAAAGCATTACCGACTTTAATATCTACATTTTGACCAGAAACTATTTTGTTTCCTACTTTTAATCCTTTTGGTGCGATAATGTATCTTTTTTCACCATCAGAATAATTTATTAATGCAATGTTTGCACTTCTATTTGGATCGTATTCAATTGAAGCTACTGTACCAACAATATCATATTTATTTCTTTTGAAATCAATAATACGATATTTTCTTTTTGCTCCTCCACCTTGATGTCTTACAGTGATTTTTCCTGAATTATTACGACCAGCATTTTTCTTTACAGTCTTTAATAAACTTTTCTCTGGAGCTGTTTTAGTTAGCTCTTCATTTACTAAAGTACTTTTCTTTCTTTGTCCAGGAGTAACTGGACGAAAATGTCTAATAGCCATTCTAAAACCTCCTTAAATTTCTATTTTACTACCTTCAGCTAAAGTAATAACTGCTTTTTTATATCTGTTAGTAGTTCCTGTATAACGTCCAACTCTTTTTTTCTTAGGTTTAACGTTTATTGTATTTACTTGTTTAACCTTAACATTATAAATTTTTTCAATTGCTTGTTTAATTTGAACTTTATTAGTGTTAGGTTTAACTTTAAAAACTATTTTGTCCCCATTACCTGCAATATTTGCACTTTTTTCAGTAATTATTGGACCAAGAATAATATCTCTATAACTTCCTATCATTATCTAAGTACCTCCTCAAGCATTTTAACAGCTTCTTCAGTAATAACTATATTTCTATAATTTAATACGTCATAAGTGTTGATTTCATGAGTTTCGATTACTTTAATATCACTTAAATTACGAGATGCTAAAATTAATTCTTCAGTTAATTCTTTTACAACAATTAAAGTTTTACCATTAACTTTTAATGAATCTAAAAGTTTAATAAATTCTTTAGTTTTTGCTTTTTTAACTTCTAATTTTTCTAGTACTGTAATTTCTTTTTTATCTGCTTTATATGATAAAGCTGATTTTAAAGCTAATCTACTTTCTTTTCTATTTTGTTTCTTTTCATAATTTCTTTCAGTAGTTGGTCCGAATACTACTCCACCATGATACCAATGTGGTGCTCTAATAGAACCTTGTCTAGCTCTACCAGTACCTTTTTGTCTCCATGGTTTAATACCTCCACCACTTACTTCAGTTCTTGTTTTAACACTGTGTGTTCCTTGTCTTAAAGATGCACCTTTTCTTACAACTGCATCATATATAGTTTGATTATTTGGTTCAATTCCAAATATTTCGTCATTTAGTTTTATATCCTTAATTTTTTCACCTTTTAAATTTAAAAGTGCTACTTTAGGCATAATTAATTCCTCCTTTCATCACAAAAATAAATTTTTATTATTATTAATAACTAATAATTAGTTTGAAGATTCTTGTGATGATTCTTCGTTTGCAATTTCATTTGGTGTTTCAACAGCAGTTTCTTCAGCTACTTCTGTAGTTGTTTCTTCTACTACAGGTTCTTCAGTTACATAAGTAACTAATTCATCCATATTATTTACTTTACCTTCATGTTTAATCGCAGATTTAATAATAACTAAAGACTTCTTTGGACCTGGAACATTACCTTTAACTAAGATAATATTTTTATCTAATAAAATATCAATTACTTCAAGATTTTGAACAGTAATTAATTCATGTCCCATATGTCCTGGTAAATTTTTACCTTTTAAAACACGCATTGGTCTCATTGTTCCAAGTGAACCAACACCTCTATGGTATTGAGAACCATGTCCCATAGGACCTCTAGATTGATTATGGCGTTTAATAACACCTTGATAACCTTTACCTTTACTTATACCAGAAATGTCTACCATTTCTCCTACGCTAAAGATATCAGCCTTAATTTCTTGTCCTAGTGTATAAGCGCTAATATCAGCATTTCTGATTTCTTTTAAGAAGCGCTTAGGTGCACTATTTGATTTTTTTAAATGACCCATCATTGGTTTATTGCAATTTTTTTCTTTTTTATCTCCATATGCAAGTTGAATTGCATTATAACCATCAGTTTCAACAGTTTTAATTTGTGAAACAATATTTGGTTCTACAGATATAACTGTAACAGGAGTTAATTTTCCATTTTTTGCAAAAACTTGAGTCATCCCGATCTTACGACCTAAGATTCCTTTTCTCATTTCTTCCTCCTAAATTATTTAATATTTATTTCAACACCACTTGGTAAATCCAAACGAGTTAATGCCTCGATTGTGTCTTTACTTGGGTTATTGATGACAACTAATCTTTTGTGTGTTCTCATTTCAAATTGTTCACGAGAATCTTTGTATTTATGAACTGCTCTTAAGATTGTAATCTTTTCGATTTTTGTTGGTAATGGAATTGGTCCACTAACTTCTCCGCCAGTTCTTTTAACAGTTTCAACAATTTTACTTGCAGCTTTATCAATAGTTCTATGATCATATGCTTTTAAGTTAATTTGTATTTTATTTGCCATTAATAAATCCTCCCTTCGCCTATATCTTGTATAGACTTGCTCCTTGCAAAAACCTAATAGCCAGTTTTCTCTTATTTAAAATAACAACTAAACCTGGTGTATCAGCAACCTTGCACATCATAGCCAGTCACACATAATCAATTATAACAGCAAAAAAAAGGAAAATCAACCCGATTTCCCAATTTTTTTTATTTTTTTATTCAGATATTATTAATGGATTTGTAAAGTTACCTGATCCATTTTCAACAACAACACTTTCATCTAACTCTATTAATGATCTAGTATACGCTCTATCATAACCAAATTCATTATTAATTATATTAAATTCACCATCATATAAATAATATTCGAAATTCTTATTTAAGTATGTAACGTTGTTAGCTATTGTCTTATTATATTCTTCTGAAGTTAAAGCAATTTTATCTTCATTCTTTTTATAATATTTTTCTATTTCATATACTGAAACATATTCATCTTTATTATCTTTTATAATATAAACTTTGTTATCACTTAATTTAACTATTCTATATAATTCATTATTATATAAAACATAATTATCTAATGCATTCCCTACATAGTAAATATCATTTCCTATTAATTTATAAGTATCATTTAATTCCTTAGCTGTTAAAAGATTTATTAAACTCTTATTTTTAATATAAACATCTACTATTTTGCTATCTTCTAGTTTAATAAATACAACATCATCTAATTTAATATTTTTTTCTTTTGAAACTATATTTTTATCTATATATCCTTTTTCTACTAATTCCTTAATTGTTATATTTATTGTCTCATCTTTTTCATATTTATTTAAATTATCTGTAACCATCTTCTTTGAACCATCAATTACTAATTGATTAATTTCATTATCTACTATTGATGCTTGAACTAATTTTTGATAATTTAAAATTTGTGATTTAAATAAACCAAATATTACTAATACAAATACTATACCTAAAACCATTATTTTATACTTGTTTTTCATTTTTACACCTACTTTTCTTTAAATATTGATTTTCCATCATAATTATAATAATTGTTTCCTATTATAATATAACCATCTTTAACAACAATTTTTCCATCATTAACTTTAATTGATAATTCTTTCTTTGTTGATAAATTAATAATCTTTTTCTCACCATTAATACTTCCTAATATAATTGGATATTTTTTATCTATTATTTCAAAACTATCATAAATTGGTTTAAAACAAATCTTATTCTTTGATGATAAAATTCCAACTTTATTGTTTTGATTTTTAAACATAATTAAATCCAAATTATATTTATCATTTAATAATTTATCATATTCTTCATCAAATAAACCTAATTCTGTATATTCAAGCGGAATCAATTCTTTACCACTTACATTAAGTATACCATATTTAAAATCTTTTGAAACTATAGATTTATCATAATTTTTAAAATCTGTAGCACTTTCGTAAGATGAATTTGTCACTAATTTACCCTTTGTATTTATAAATCCAATTTTTCCATCTTCTAAATATACCTGCATTAATTTATTATAAAACATATTACTAACCGGTACATATTTATCAATTGATGAAATTTGACCATTTTTATCTATAACATTATATATATCTTTATTACTACTAAAATCATGAGTTTTTTCAACAATTAAGCCTTCATTATAATAATAACTATTATTTTCATTATTATTGATAATTTTTTTAGTATCTAAATTTATGTAATCTATATTAGTATCATCTTTGATTGCTATTGCGACTAGCGCATCTGGATCATCTACTCTTAACCTTAAATACTTATCTGTTTTATAAATTATTTCATCATTTTTAATAACAATATAAGTACTATTATTTCCATTTTCCGAATTTATATAAAATACATTATTATCAAGTACATTTATTTCATCTAAAGTATAAGAATATACTTCTTTTCCTGTAGTTACATTTATTATTGTGGAAGAATCATTTACTTTTACTCTAGCATATTTTTCATCAGATTTAGTATCTGATATCTCTACACTAATATTCTTATCATCTACTTCATCTACTTTAAACGAATATAATTCTTTTCCTTCAGAATTCATTATTCCCATAGTTTCATTTCTAGAGAAAATATAAATATTTTCACTCAGATAACTTAAACTATCATATTTAAATTTAGTTATATCTTTTAATTTTTCATCTAATAACCCTTGTTTTAATCCTTCGTTAGTATATTTTGTACTAATATACCTGTTTCCAAATAAACCTATAAAGTAATAATTTCCAAAAGGAACTTCTATAGAACCTTTATCATTAATTACACCAAATAAATTATTATCATTTTTAACTATTGCATACCCTTTATAAAAATCAGTTCCCGAAATATATTTAGGTCTTACAAGGATTGTTCCTTCTTTATCTATATATCCTATTTTATTATTTTGTTCAATTTTTATTAAGTCAACTGTATTTGCTTTAGTATAATTTACAAATAAATACATTCCTAATATTGAAACTATAATAAATGACATAACTGGTAATAATATTGAAGTTCTTTTAAAATTAAATGGTTTCTTAGATTTTTGACTATTTGAATTATTTTTATTAATTACATTATCATCAAATTCTTCTATATCATCTTCTGGTGCATTAAAGTTAAATCTATCATAACTTGAATCTTTTAATCTATCATCTATAATTATGTTACTATTTTTTGATAAAGATAATCCATTATCTAGATTAATTTCTTTACTTTTACTATTATACTTATCACTATTTAATCTATCATCTATAATCATATTACCGGTGACAGTTAAATTAGATTGAACTGATTCATCTATTTTTATATTTGAATCAAATATATCTTCAAAATCAGAAGGTGTATTATCTTCTTTTTTTGGTTCTTCTGTTTTTACTTCCTCAAAGGGATTATCTAAATCAAAAATTTCAAAATCATTTTTTATAACAATCCCTCCTATTCTTTAATTTATATTATCATAAAAAATAATATTTTTAAATTATTCTTCTTCATTTTCTAAAGCAATTAATACTTCTCTTGGTTTTGAACCATTTGATGGTCCTATTATTCCTCTTTCTTCTAGTTCATCTATTAGTCTTGCTGCTCTATTATATCCTACTTTAAATCTTCTCTGAATTAATGATGCACTTGCCTTTTTTGTAGAAACAACAAATTCTACAACTTCATTATATAAAGGATCATCATTAGTAACATCATCTTTATCTATATTTGAATGTGTACTAGAATTACTATCTAAATTAAACTTTTCATCATATACTGCTTTATGTTGTTCACAAACAAAATCAACAAGTTTTTTTATTTCTTCTTCAGAAACAAATGCCCCTTGAATTCTTTCAGGAATAGATTCACCCATAGGTAAGAATAACATATCTCCTTTACCTAATAATTTTTCTGCTCCTCCGGCATCTAGTATAGTTCTACTATCTATTTGAGATGATACTGCAAATGATATTCTTGAAGGAATATTTGCTTTAATAACACCAGTAATAACATTTGTTGAAGGTCTTTGTGTAGCAACTATTAAATGTATTCCAGCTGCTCTAGCCATTTGAGTAATTCTCATGATAGAATCTTCTACTTCATTTTTCGCAACAACCATTAAATCAGCAAGTTCATCAATTATAACTACTATATATGGTAATAATGGTATTTTTGATTCATCAGGTAGATTTTTATTTTTCTTTTGTAAATATGCGTTATATCCTTCAATATTTTTAGTTTTTGAATCCTCAAATTTATCATATCTATCCATCATTTCAGCAACTACTTTTTGTAATGCTATACTTGCTTTTTTAGGATCAGTAACTACTGGTTGAAGTAAATGTGGTATTCCATTATACATACTTAATTCAACTTTTTTAGGATCCACCATTATTAATTTAACTTCATCTGGTCTTGCTCTCATTAAAATAGAAGCAAGTATACAATTAATACAAACTGATTTACCACTACCTGTTGCTCCTGCTACTAGTAAATGTGGTGTTTTATTAATCTCACAATATCTAGGAGTACCCATTATATTTTTTCCAAGCGCAACCATTAATTTACTATCTTGTTTTTCTTTTGGAAAGCTTGTAATAATTTCTCTAAATCCAACTGCACTATTAATTTTATTAGGTATTTCTACACCTACTGTATTCTTTCCAGGAATAGGTGCTTGAATTCTAACATCCTTTGCAGCTAATGCTAAAGCTATTTCATTATGAATTCCAGTAATCTTACTAGTTCTAGTACCAGATTTTATTTCTAATTCATATTGAGTTACTGATGGTCCAACATGAACTTCTCTTACTTTTGCATATACTTCAAAATCTTTTAATACTTGTTCTAATATATTAATGTTTTTCTTTATTTCATCATTATTATCTTTTTGACCTTTAGATTTTACTTGATCTAATAAAGATATTGGTGGCAATTCATAATTTGCATATTGATTTGTATTATTAGTTCTATTTTTATAACTTTCTCTTAATGCTTCTTCATATTCTTTTTCTGCATCTTTTGAATTAGTTAATTCTGAAATAGATGAAACAACAATTTTTTTATTATCTAAGTTACCATCTTGATTTTCATCTTCTTCTTCATCTTCATCATCTTCGTATTCTTCATCCATTCTTTCTTTTCTATTTTTAATTTTCTCAATAAAATAATTAAATCCATCACCAATAGATAAATTCATCATTAAAATTAATCCTATAAGCATAATAACACTAATTACTACTATACTTCCCATGTCACCCAATAATATATAGAATAAAGAAATAAAAAATGCACCTAATATTCCACCACCTGGAAAACTAGTTCTAGCATTTATACATTTTGTAAATTCATCAACAGTGTCTTTTAAAGTAGAAATTATTGTAGGATTCTTTGTTAAATAATTTATATGTGCTAATGAAAGTAAACCTATTAAAAATAAATAAAATCCTATCAATCTTACAGAAAAGAATTTAGGTAATTCTCTTTTTAAAAGCATATAAAAACCACATATTACTAATATGCCTAAAAATATAAAAGAAAAAGAACCCATTAGAAACATTGAAAAACCTTTAAAAATAGTTCCTAAGATATTAGCTTTATATCCTAAAAATCCAATTATACCAATTACTATATATAATATTCCTTGTAATTCTATTGGATATTTTAATCCTGATTTATTTTTAGTACTTCTAGATTTTTTCTTTGCCATATCGCTACCTCTATTCTTTAATAATTATAACATTTTTTTATAATAAAAAAAAGCATTAAAATGCTTAATTTTATTATTTTGAAGCTTTTACTGCTCTTTCTTTTCCCCAAGCTCTAATTTCATTTATTTTTTCAGGGTTTGTTTTTGATAATGATACTACTTTACTTAATTCATCTATTAATAAGTTTTCAGTTAATTGTATTTGATTATTTGCTATTAATTTATATGCTAAATTTCTTAATACTGCTTCTATATCAGAAGAAGCAAATCCTTCTGTAATATTTACTAATTTAGTTAATAAACTATCACCTATCTGAACTTTTAAATATTTATTAGCATATAATTTTAACAGTTCTTTTCTTTCATAATCTTTTGGTAAATCAACAAAAAATATTTCATCAAATCTACCTTTTCTTACTAATTCTGGTGGTAATTTATCAATACTATTAGCTGATGCGATAACAAATACTGGTTTTTTATTTTCTTGAAGCCAAAATAAGAATTGTCCTATCATTTTAGATGTTACTGATGAATTAAAATCATTTAATCCTTTTTCAATTTCATCAATCCAAAGTACACAAGGTGAAACATATTCTGCAGTATCTAATGCTGCTTTTAATTGTCTTTCTGATTGACCTACATATTCTCCTTGAACAGTTGCTAAATCTAATCTATATAATGGTACATTAAATATACTTGATGTTGCTTTTGCACATAAACTTTTTCCACATCCTGGAACACCTGTAAGAAGAATTCCTTTTAAGGAAGGTATTCCTCTTTTTTCTAATTCATCTTTTTTAGTTGGATCCATTAATGATTTCTTTTCATTTAACCAATCCTTTAAATTATCTAATCCTGCAATTTGAAAATCTTGTTCAGTAATTATTGCTTCTAAACCTGCTATTTCATTAAATAATTTTTGTTTAGTGAATTTTAATTCTTTTAAATCATCTTTAGTAACACTACCTTTTACAATTAATGAAGTAATTACATTTTTTACTTCCATTTCACTTAATCCTTGTAAATAAGTTGAAGCTAGTGTGTAATCATTTTCATCCCATTCAACATTAATTCTACCTTTATAGGGTTCTATTGTTTTTATTATTGTATCTCTTAATTCATCTTCTGAAGGGAATGATAGTTTTAAACTAATTCCTAGTCTTTGAATATTTCCCCAAATAATATCATTAGTTATTATAATTATTACTCCAGAATTAATTTCACATTTAGATATAACATCAACTAAATATCTAGATACTACATTACTATCATTTATATCAGCTACATCATTTAAAATATAATTAGCATTTTGTTTTGTTTTAACTTCATTAGAAATAAAATCAAGTGCACCCATTATAGTTTTTTCATCACTAATTATTTGATTAGTTTTTAAATCATATATTCCATCACTCATACTATAAGAACTAACTGATATATTTAATTCATCACTTACTTCTTTTATTAATCTATTAATTCTATTTTTTTCCACAGTATTAATAGTTATCACAGGTATTCTTGCTTTTAAATATCTTTTTAAGTATTCTTTTGCTTCATTATAATTCATTTTTATCACTCCATTTAATTCTATTATTATTTATATTCATTTTTAATATTCCAGTTTGATCAAATTCATAAGATTTTTTTAGTAATATATCGTAAACTTTATTAGTTTCACTTTTTAACATATTAGTTAATTTTTCTTTATCAATATCTGTTAACTGATTATTAAATATTAAATCATATATAAATAAAACTTCTTTTTTAAAAATAACTAAATTCAAATCTAAATAATTAACATCATAATACATATTATTTATATTACTAATAATTTTATTTATTGCTTTATCAAATTTATATTTTATTAATTCATATATTTTTGGAATTAATAAATCTTTTATATTATTATTTTCTTTTTCATTTATAAATATTTCTTTATCACTAATAGAAGAAGTATTTCTTAATCTTTCAATTAATTCTAACCATTCATTATAATGCATTATTTTTACCTTTTAATTATTACTTTAGGTTCTAAATTCCAATCAGGTAATTCTATTGTATTAGTTTTAGTTTCTTTTGGTTTTACTTCTTTAATAACTTCTTCCTTCATTATTTTTCACCTACCATAATATTTCTTTCATCATTAGTTTTTAAATAATTTTCAATTTTAATGTTAACTAAGAACATTTTTAATTTATCAAAATCTTTATTTTTTTCTTTTATAATATTTTTATATTCTGTAACTTCTGCGAAAACTCTTTCAATATTAGAAAATAGTATTTTTTCTTTTTCTTTCATTTGTTTATTATTTAATATTTTCTTTTTTATTATAGAATATATTAAATAAAAATTAGTTACTACTAATACTAATAATATAAAAATTTGTATAAAACTATAACTAGACATAAATATTATTCCCATAACTCCAATTATATTTATTATTGCGATTAAGAATATCATATATTTATCATCTACTATATGTTCAGTTTTTAATTTATTATAAATAATATTTTTAGCCTCTTCAACATTACTACCATCATTTGTTTCTACAGAAATATTATCAATATCAATTTTAATATAATCCTCATTTTTATTATTATTTAATATTTCATATGATTTTAATATATTGTTTTTAATTAATGATAAAGCAAACTTAATAGTTTCATCACTTACATTATATCTATAACTATTTAATACAATATTATTGAGTAAATCTATAAAATTAGTTTTTTCTTCATATATATCAACTTCTTTTTGATATAATTCTTCTGCTTTTTCTAAATCTCCATTACATTCTAATATTAATTTATTTTTTAAATTATCTTTTTGAAAAATACTTTCTTCTTTTTCATATTCATAAATTAATCTATTTAATATAGTATCAATATTTGTACTATTATCTTTTTTAGTTACTATATCATTTAATTCTAAATATGTGTTTTCATAAGTTGATGAAATTTGTAAATTATTAATAATTCTACTATAGTCATTAGTATAATTTTCTAAATATGGTAATTTAATATTAAGATCTTTTTTATTATCTATATAATATAACCATTTGTTAATTTGTCTTTGATTTATTTCATTATTATTAGAAAGTAAATTATACCAATTGGTAATTTTACTAATTATTAATTCTTTTCCTCTAACTTTAAATGCACCAGTAGAAACTAAATCTAAAATTACAACAAATTCTTTGCTTAAACTATTAGGATTTTCATTATCTAAATAACTATTTAACCAATTTAATGCTGTTTCATATCTCCCTAATTTTAAATATATTAAAGAAAAAAACAAATTAGTTTTTTGAGTATCTTTTTTTAATGAATTATTTAATTCTTTTTCTGCATTTTCTTTATCATCAAGCATCCAAGATATTAATGCAGATAATGCATTACTTAGCCAATAATTAGGATTATTTAATAATAATTCTTCTCTTAGTTTTACCATTGAATCTTTAGATATATTTGAATTATCTATTGAATCTAAAATACTAATTACATTTCTTCTTACTTTATCAAAATATCCATATTTTTTATCTATCTGATCATTATTAAACATTATATTTTGTTTAGCATTAGTAATAATAGTTGTTTCTCTTATTTCTTTTATAAGATTCTTTACTTCATTATTTAATCCATCAACTTTGTTTTCTACATTAGTTACTTGATTAGTAACATCATTAACATTATTTATAACACCAGAAAGTTCATTAGCAACTGATCCTAAATTTTTTTCTATAACATCTAAATTTGCAGCAGATATAGCTAAAGCCTCATTCATAGTTTCACCTCTATTATTAATTATAGCATATTTTTAACAATAAAAGAAAGTATATTACTATACTTTCTTTATTGTTCTTTCATTGTTAAAGATACTTTTTCCTTATCTTTAAAAATCTCTTTTACATATACTGTTACTATATCTCCAACAGATAATACATCACTTGGATGTTTAATATAATTATCAGATATTTCTGAAATATGTACTAATCCATCATTATGTAATCCTATATCTACAAATGCACCAAAATCAACTACATTTCTTACAGTACCTTCTAATTTCATTCCTTCTTTTAAATCAGAAATTTCTAGTACATTACTTTTTAATATTGGAGTATCTAATTCATCTCTAGGATCTCTATTAGGTTTCTTTAATGATTTAATAATATCTTCTAAAGTATATATATCTGTACCTAATATTTTTGATTCTTTTTCTAAATCAATATTTTCTAATTTATTTATTAATTTTTCTGTACCTATATCAATTATTGAACAAGAAATATGTTTTAATAATTTAAAAGTTAATTCATAACTTTCAGGATGTATAGAAGTTTTATCTAAAATATTATCACTATTTAATACTCTCATAAATCCAATTGCTTGTTGATAAGTTTTTGGTGTCAAAAGTTTTTCAATTTCTTTTCTATTATTAAATATACCATTTTTATTTCTATAATCTATTAATTTTTCTATAGATTTTTTAGTTAAACCTGAAATATATTTCAATATAGAAGTTGAAGCAGTATTTATATTAACACCTACATTATTAACAGCTTTTGATACAACAAAATCTAATCTATCTTTTAATTTACTACCAGAAACATCATGTTGATATAATCCTACACCTATTCCTTCTGGTGGAATCTTAACTAATTCTGCAAGCGGATCTTGTAATCTTCTTCCTATAGAAACTGCACTTCTTTCATTAGGTGATAAATCAGGAAACTCTTCTTGAGCTACTTTTTCAGTACTATAAATAGATGCACCTGCTTCATTAACAATTATATATTTACAACTTAAATTATTATCTTTAATCAAATCTGATATTAACTTTTCTGATTCTCTTGATGCAGTACCATTTCCAATCGAAATAATATCTATTTTATAATCATTTATTAGTTTTAATAATGTATTCTTACTATCATTTAATAATTTTTCATTTGAAGAAAAAGGTTTAATAACACATGAACATAAATATTTACCTGTAGAATCTAAACAAGCAAGTTTACATCCATTAGTATAACCAGGGTCAAAAGCTAATACTCTTTTATCTTTTATTGGTGGTTGAAGTAATAGACTTTCTAAATTATTACCAAAATTTTCTATAGCAGTATCTTCTGCTTTTTCAGTTAATTCACTTCTTATTTCTCTTTCAATTGATGGACCAATTAATCTAGAATAAGAATCCTTAATAGAATCTTTAACATATAGAGTACATTCATTTTCTTTTTTTATTAATTTATTTTCTAAAAATTCATATATTTTTTCTTTATCAATATCTATATTAATTGTTAATACTTTTTCTTTTTCCCCTCTATTAATAGCAAGAACTCTATGTGGTTTTATATTTTTTACATTTTCTTCATAATCATAATACATTTCATATATTTTCTTTTCATCAACTGCATTCTTCTTTACTTTTGATTTAATTATTCCTTTATTAAAAGTATAATTTCTTATCCATTTTCTATAAAAAGCATTATCAGAAATATATTCAGCGATTATATATTTAGCACCTTGAATAGCATCTTCCTTTGTTTTTACATTTTCATTTAGAAACTTATCTACATATAAAGTATCTGGAAAAGATAATATAATTTTTGCTAGTGGTTCTAATCCATTATTAATCGCATCGGTAGCTTTTGTTTTTTTCTTTTCCTTATATGGTCTATAAATATCTTCGACATCAACAAGTTTTTCTGCTTTTAATATTTGATTCTTTAATTCTTCTGTTAAAAGACCTTTTTCGTCAATTAATCTAATAACATCTTCTTTTCTTTTTAATAAATTAACTTGATATTTATAAACATCTGATATAGATTTTATTTTATCTTCATCTAAATTACCAGTAATATCTTTTCTATATCTTGCGATAAATGGAATAGTATTACCATCTTCTAACATTTGTAAAGTTTTAATAACTTGATCTGTTTTTATATTTAATTCTAAAGCTATTTCATTTATTATTTGTTCATTCATTTTAGTCACCTTTGTTATTATATCATAATTTTTATTTAATTCCTTTTTTTATTGTTTCATTACCAAACTTTTTATTTATTAAATCTACTAATTTATCTATTTCTTTATCTTTTATCACTTTATTATTTTCATCAAATAAAGATAATTGAATATCATTATTAGATGAAAAATCAGTTACCCTTAATCCTATTAATCTAATAGGTTCTCTATTCCATAAATTGTTAAATAAAGATTTTGAATATTTAAATATTTCTTCAGATAAATTAGTACTATTAACTAATTTCATTTGATGATTAAAAGTTTGAAAACTAGAATATCTTATTGTTACTACTATTGTTTTTGCATATATTTTTCTTTCTTTTAATTCATTAGATATTTTAATAGAAAAGTTATTTAACTCTTTATAAATAATACTATTATCTATTATATCTTCTTCTAAAGTTTTACTATATCCAATACCTTTTCTATCATCATAAGAATTAATTACTAACGAATCATCTATACCATTTGCGTAATCATATAACATTTTTCCTTGCTTTTTAAATATTTTAACTATAACATCTTCATTATAATTTGCTAAATCACCTATCGTATTAATAGATAAACTTCTTAATTTTAAACATGCCTTTTTACCTGCCATAAATAAATCTTCTATTTTTAAAGGCCACATTTTTTCTTTTATTTCATGTTTATATAAAGTATGTACTTTATTAGGTTTTTCAAAATCACTAGCCATTTTTGCAAGTAATTTATTATTGCCAATACCAATATTAACTGTAAAACCAAATTTATTATAAATATCATCCTTTAGTTTATATGCAAATAATACTTCATCACCATATAATTTTTTCATAGAAGTATAATCTACAAAACATTCATCAATTGAATATTGTTCATATATAGGAAATAATTGTTTGATATAATTTATCATCTTATTTGAACACTTTTTATAATATTCTTTATCAGGATGAGTTACTATTAAATCTTTATATATTTTATATGCATCAGTTAATTTCATTGTAGTTTTGATTCCAATCTTTTTTGCAGGAATACTAGAAGCAACTACTATACCATTTCTTTTTGATTGAAAACCTGATACTACAGATATTTCATTTCTAATATCTTTTTTATAACCATTTTCAAGTAGTTTTAAAGCAGACCACGATAAAAAAGCTGAATTTACATCTATATGAAATATTATTCTTTCCATAAATTACCTCTAAATAAATTATAAATAAAATACATTTGTTTGTAAATAAATTTATATGATTAATTAACCTATACAAATATAAACATTTTTCATAGTATAAAAAGAAAGGATTTGAAAAAATGCATAACGATTTATCAAAAAATAATAAATTAGTAAATGTTAATGTTGGTTTTAATAGAGGCAATATGTTTGAAAATCTATTTTGGCCATATAAATATATTTCAGAATATAAACCTAATAATGAAAAAGAAGAATTAATGTTTAATATTCAAAAATACTGTTTTGCTGCACATGAGATGAATTTATATTTAGATTTATATCCAAATGATTTACAAGCAATTGGGTTATATAATCAATATAAAGAATTAGAAAATAAATATTTAAAAGATTATGAAAAGAAATATGGTTTAATAAATTTAAATATAGAAAATAATAACAATTGGCAATGGATTAATTCTCCATGGCCTTGGGAAAGGAATTAATTATGTGGAAATATGAAAAAAAATTACAATTTCCAGTAGATATAAAAAACAAAAATGTTAAAATGGCAAAATATATAATAACTCAAAATGGTGGAGCTAATGGAGAACTTGGGGCAACATTAAGATATTTAAATCAAAGATATACTATGCCTGATGATTATGGAAAAGCAGAATTAACAGACATAGCAACTGAGGAAATGGCACATATGGAAATAATTAGTGCGATGGTATATCAATTATTAGATGGCGCTACTCCAGAAGAACTTGAAAAAGAAGGATTAGGTTCACAATATGTAGAACATAAGAATTCTGTTTTTCCACAAAATGCAAGTGGACAAAGTTTTACTGCAAATTATTTTGCTGTGACTGGAGATTATTTAGCAGATATTGCTGAAGATATGGCTGCAGAACAAAAAGCACGAGCTACTTATGAAAGTTTAATGGATTTAACAGATGATGAAGATATACTTTCTCCCCTATCCTTTTTAAGACAAAGAGAAATAATACATTATGAAAGATTCAAAAAATTGTATGAACATTATGAAAAAATGAAAACAAAATAAAAAAATATTATGGATTAAACCATAATATTTTTTAATTATTCTCAGTATTGTTATCTACTTGTTCTTCAGTTTTATTTTCATAGCCATAATTAAATGATGCATTGTCTGAATCATTTGGTACACCATTTTCATTAACATCTAATATACTTGATTTAGTTTCAGTTGTAGATCCATTATACTCACAATCAGAGAAACCTAAAATTAAGAATGTTATGAATGGGAAGAAAACTGATAATACACCAAATCCAGTAGATTTTCCAAATTTTTCAGCAATTTTTAATAATGCTTTAATTTCAAAAACTAAGAAAATTATTGATCCAACAAATGGTATGAATGCAAAGAAAATATAAGGTCCAGGCACATCACCAATTTCAAATAATACCCAACTATTATAAAAAGGTACAATAGAAGCCCATCCTGGTTTTCCTGCTTTAGTATATGTTTTCCATAAACCAATTATTTGTAATACTGCTGGAATAAGACAAATAATCATAATAGTTATAATAACTCCTACTCCTAAAGCTGCTAATCCAGCATTACTTGCAGTTGATCCATAAGTTGATCCATAATCATAATAATTCATACTACATACTCCTCTCTAAATAAAAGTATACATTAATTTTTTTAAAAAAACAATAAAATTATTTTATAATTTACAAAATAATAGTATAATTAAGTAAAGGAGGTTTTTATGATATTTTTAATTGTATTTGTTTTATTTATATTATTAATTTCAATAAGACAAGTTTCAGAATATGAAAGAGGTATTAAATTTAGATTTGGTAAATTTACTAAAATTATGACTCCAGGTTGGAAAATAGTTTTACCAATAATTGAAAGTTATAAAAAAGTTGATATTAGAACAAAAGCAGTAGATGTTCCTGAACAAGATGCAATTACAAAAGATAATGTTTCAATTAGAATTAATGCAGTAATTTACTATAAAGTATTTGATGCTTCAAAAGCTATTTTAGCTGTAGAAAAATATCAATATGCTGTTGGACAACTTGCTCAAACAACTATGAGAAATGCTGTTGGTGCTGTTTCACTTGATGAATTATTAAGTGAAAGAGATAAAATATCTACTGAAATTTGTAATGTAATTGATAAAGCAACAGACCCTTGGGGAATTAAAGTTGAAAATGTTGAATTAAAAGATGTTAAATTACCAGAAGAAATGCAAAGAGTTATTGCAAAAGTTGCAGAAGCTGAAAGAGAAAAAGAAGCTGTTATAACTAAATCTAAAGGTGAAAAAGAAGCTGCTGATAATTTATCAAAAGCTGCAACTGTATTAAGTGCTGCACCTGGAGCATTACATTTAAGAACATTAGCAACTTTAAATGATTTATCTTCAGATCAATCTAATACAATAATATTTGCAATACCAATTGAAGTATTAAATGCTTTTGGTCAAGATAATATAAATAATATCGTAAAAAAAGTAAAAAGTACTAAAAAATAGTACTTTTTTTTAATTGTTTATAATTATTAATTTATGATGAGCTCTAGTTACACTAACATAGAATAATTTATTATTATTTTTAAAAATATTAGTATCTGAATATACAATAACACAATCAAATTCTAATCCTTTAGATAAATAAGCTGGAATAACAATAACATCTTCAGAAATAATCTCACTATTGTTATTAATTAATTGAATATTTTTAAGTTGTTTAGAAATTTTTTTAGCGTTAAAATCATTATCAGTAATAATAGCTATTTTATTATATTTTTTCTTATAATTTGATATTAAACCATCTAATTTATTTAAATCATAATTATTATATACTTCCACTTCTTCTTCAGATTTATCTCTAATTGAACAAATATTATTTATATTTAATACCTTATTTGAATAATCTATTATCTCTTTAGTTGATCTATATGTTTTTGTTAATTCAATGAATCTAGATTTTCTAAATATTGTTCCAAAATCCTTTAAATCTTTTAAATTATTATATGTATTAATTGATTGATTTATATCACCTAAAATTGTAAACTGAGCAGCACTAAATATTTTCTTTAATATTCTTATTTGATTAATTGTATAATCTTGGGCTTCATCTATCACAATATGTTTTATAGATAAATCATGATCATAACCATATACAAAAAAGTATATAAATAATAAATTTGTAACATCTTCGTAATTTATAAGTCCAGTATCATAATTAATTGTATTTATATTATTTTCTTTTAAAAACAAATTATATATTTCATAAATATTAGATGTTAAATTACAATTGCTTTCAATATATTCTCTTATTTTAATTAGATTATTAGGAGTTTTAGCATCTAATTCCATACATATATACTCACTTATTTTATTAAATCTATCATCTAAAGGTATATTATTATATTTTTCATTAAACATATATTTAATATCACTAGAACTGAAACTCTTATCTTTAATTTTAAATTTCTTTTGAAACTTAAAAGAAGAAATATATTTATTTAAAAATCTATTTAATTCTTTTAATCCATTTAATTTAAAATCAATATTATTATCTTTACTTTCAATTTCATTTATTCTTTTTAAAAAATCTTGATAATTTTCTAATCTATATTTTTTTAAATATTTTGAAAAGAAACCAGTTATAGTATAACTTAATGTGTTTTCTTCACCTAAACTAGGTAAAACATCAGAAATATAATTTGTAAAGATATCATTAGGTGAAATAATAATTATATTTTTAGAATTTAAATTAATATCCTTATATAATAAATAAGCAATTCTATGAAGTGCGACTACTGTTTTACCACTTCCTGCGAATCCTTGAACAATTAAGTTTTTATCTTTATCATTTCTAATTATTTCATTTTGTTCTTTTTGAATAGAACTAACAATATTTGATAATTTATCATTATTTGAATTAGCAAGTATTTCTTGTAAATAATCATCATCTATATTAATACTAGAATCAAAACATCTAATTAATTCCCCATTCTTTATATTAAACTGTAATTTTCTTTTGATATTTACTTTATTTATATTATCATCTACTCTATATATCGCATCACCTAGTTCATAATTATAAAATAAACTTGCTATTTTACTTCTCCAATCATATACATAAAAATGATAATCTTTTTCTATAGAACATAAACCAATATATATTTCATTTTCATCTTTTGTTAAACTATCAGTATATATTATTTTTCCAAAATATGGATTATTAAGTGCCTTTTCATATAATACAATCTTATCTATTTTTTTATTAATCATATCTATTTTAAATTCAGAATTATATATTTCTTCAATTAAATCTTGACTTATAGAATCGTACCCTTTAGATTCAATATATATTTCTCTCTTTTTTTCTAACATTTTTTCTTTTTCAATCTTTGAATACTCTTCTATATTATTAATTAATTCTTTAATTATTTCTTTAACTTTAATTAAATAATTCTTTTCAATTTTTAATTCTTGATTTGATATTTTCATAAAAAAGCACCTCTTATCAATTATACAACAATTTTTATTATTTTTATTATAAAATTTATTAAATTAATGATATACTATTTATAAGGAGGGATATGATGGAAGAAATAATAATTAATAAAGGTAGACTAAAAAATGATGAAATTACAGAGGTTATTGATAAAGCTAGAATTATACTAAGAAATAAAAAAACAAAAGAAATAATATTAACTAGATTTAATAGAGTATATTTTCTCCCAGGTGGAAAAATTGAAGATAAGGAAAAAGTATTAAATACTATTATAAGAGAAGTTAAAGAAGAAACAAATATAGATGTTACACTAGATAGTGATGAACCATTCATAAAAGTTAAACATTATTTAAGAGATTATGTACTACCTGATAATACTGTTAATAATAGATTAGTTAATACTTATTATTTTACTGGATATACTGACAGTGAAGATATAGAATATTTTAATTTAACAAAATTAGAAAAGCATGATAACTTAAGAGCTTTCTTTATAAGTAAAGAAGAAGCAGTAGAATTATTAACAGGTTATAATAAAGAAAACAGAAAAGCAGAATATTTAGCATTAGAAACTTTAAAAGTATTAGAAAATTATAAAAAATAAGGAGAATTATTATGGAAGCAAAGAAAAAAGATGTATATGGTTTAGCTACTGAATTTTTAAAAAAATATCCTTTTACTATTTCTTGGAGAATTAATCAACATTCTAAAATATTAGAAAAACATTTAAACCCAGATGAAGAAATATATTACTTATTTGTTGCGCAAAAAAATCCTAACCCTTTTGACTTTTTTTGTACTTGTTTAGTTGCTTTAACAAATAAAAGAATATTAATTGGTCAAAAAAGAGTATTTTTTGGCTATAATTTAGAATCAATAACACCAGATTTATTTAATGACTTTGAGGTATTTAAAGGAATGTTATTTGGAAAAATTTATATTGATACAGTTAAGGAATATATTCAATTATCAAATATTGATCCAAAAGCATTAACTGAAATAGAAACTAACCTATCAGAGTATTTATTAGAAATAAAGCAAAAATATGGTATGAAAGAAAAAAAAGAGAATGAATCAAAAAAAGAATAATTCATTCTTTTTTTAATATAATATTGTAAACAATTATTTTTTTTGATATAATTAGTCTTGTCATGGACCTATAGCCAAGTGGTAAGGCACGGGACTGCAACTCCCTGATCGTTGGTTCAAATCCGACTAGGTCCTCCAAATAAAAATATACTCGAATTTATAATTCGAGTTTTTAATTTTAAAAAAATAGAAATGGGAATCCATTTCTATTTTAATCTTTCACTAATTTCTGTCATTTGATTTTTATATTCATAAGGAGTTATTCTAAGACCATAATATAATCTACGTTCAAGTGGCATTTGTTTTGAAATTGAATCAAAAGCATCATTTTTATCAGATGGTAAAACAACATTAATTTTTTTCTAAAGGAGAATAATATCCTTGTACTCCTTTTTTTTCGCTTTGATTTGATACATTAACACTATCAATCATAAAATCATATTTTCTTGTTTTAATTATTAATTCTATTATATCGTATATAACTTGCTTGTCAAAACATTGATTATTTTTAAAATATTTATCTATAACTTTTTTTATTTTAAGATATTCTATTTTATTCATAATTAATTTTCCCCTTTTTTCAAAAACATATTTTATATTAATTATAGATTATTGTAAATTTACTATATAAATTAATTTATATTTACAATTTTTTATATTTTGTTATAATAATGCATAAAAAAAGGTGTTATTTATGGAAGTGAAAAATAAAGAAATGTATCATATTCATAGAAATGGTATATATGATAATATATGGAAAGTTGGAAAAGAAATAATCATTGATGATAATTTTAATTCTTGTTTTTGTTCTAACTTAGATGTACCATCTGGTGTAAGAACATCTGATGGTAAAATTTGTACATTAGACTACTATATAAAAATAATTATTAATTCAATTAATTCTAAAGAAAAACTATTAGAACTAAAACAATTAGATGAAAAGGAATTTATTAATAAAGGTAATTATTTAGTTCAAGTTTTAAGAGATAGTAGTATTAAACTTAAGAATTTATCTATTAAAAACAGAGAAGAAGCATTAGAAGAAGTAAGAAAAGAAAAATTTAATAATTTACCTAGTAGATTTCATAGTATATGGTTATGTGATGAAAATAGTATTGATTATTGGATAAAAAAATTAAGAAAAGATTCAACAATTTATAAAGTTCTTGTTACTGGTGAAATGTTTAAAAGTAATGATTACCTATTACCTACTGATGGAAAAACAAAAGCAGAACAAAAAATTGAAGCAAAAGATTATTGGAATCCTAAAATTAATGAAGAAAAACATAAAGAAACAACAGAATACTTATTTCAAGGAAAAGTTAAAGTTAAAAAAATTATAAACTTAAATAATATAAAATAAAACTATTGATTGATTTAAAAAATAATGTTAAAATAATATTGCTTAAATGTTTTAACATATTTTTGCGGGTGTAGTACAACGGTTAGTACGCGGCCTTGCCAAGGCTGAGACGGCGGTTCGATTCCGCTCACCCGCTCCAAATAAAAAATTAAACTCGAACTTTTGGTTCGAGTTTTTATTATTTTCTATATTTTTTTACATATTCATAATCAGATTTTATTTGTTGTTTTATTATTTCTTCTTCTTCACATTTTTTGTAATAATATTCTTCAATTTTTGCAGGAATTATGTTTTCTAGTGCTTTTATTCCTCTTTCACATGTTTTTATATCTTCTGCGGATAGATTCTTTAAATTTTCTGCAAAATAAGATATGTTTACTTCATATCCAATAGATAAATAGTTTCCTAATGGTAGTTTTCCTGTATCATATTTATTTTCAAATTCTTCTTTTTTTCTTCTTTCTTTTTGGTGTTTATAATCATATTCAGGTGATCCGTAAAAATAATAATTTGGTTCTACTATACCTACAATATATTTCTTTGTGATTACATCTGTTATATAATATTTCTCTGGTTTTTCAAGTATTCGATCTTTTATTGATCTTTTTTGACATTTATAATTGCCTATAAACGGAATGAGTTTATAATTATTATTTTTAAAATAGATTAGTTGATGTATTTCTTCATATGGATCCCCATCATACATTAAATTTTCAATTTCACGTTTGATAATTACATCGTTTTTCTTTAATTCAGATATAAGGTAAGAATTTAATTCTTTATATTTTACTTTAAGTTCAATATTATAGAAATTTTCCATAAGTATACCTCCAATTTTTTGTTTATATTATATATGTATTTTTTTTTTGTCAATGGTTTATTTGCAATTAATTATTCTTTGTAGTATAATTAATATGTAATTAGATGCGGATGTAGTTTAGTGGTTAGAATACGGACTTGCCAAGGCTGTGACGGGAATTCGATTTCCTTCATCCGCTCCATTTGAAATAAACGTCGAATTAATTGACGTTTTTTTAGTATATATTTTTGTTTATAGTTAATAATATATTTAGGGTGATAATATGAATGAAAATATAGAATTAGTTCAATATATTTATAAAAGTTCTGAAATGGGTGTATATAGTTCAGAAAATATACTAAATAGTATAAACGGAAAAGAAAATAAAATTATTAAAGATGTTGAAAATATTTTAAAAGAATATGAAAAATATAAAAAAGAAAGTAAAAAGATTATTAAAAAAAATAAATATGAGTTAGTTAATAATAGTATTAAAACTAAAATTGGTTCAATGATGGGTATAAAAATGGAAGTTAATAATGATAATAGTGATTCTGCGATAGCTCATCTTATGATTGAAGGTTTAACTATGGGTGTTGTCGATATAGAATCAAAAATAAATAGATTTGATAAAGAAGTTGATAAAAAAATTATGAAACTAGCTAAAGATTATTTAAATTTTCATAATAATTATATAAAATTATTAAAAAAATATTTATAAAAAAAACTATAAATTTAAATTTATAGTTTTTTTATATTCTACTAAATCTTTCTTTTATTCTATCTTTTCCCATTAATCTAAGTAATTCATATAAATCTGGTGTTTGACTTCTAGTTGTTAAACTAACTCTTATTACTGTGGAAACATCCGCAACTGATCCTTTATAATTATTTGGATTTTCTTTATAATCTTTCATATTTCCAGCATAACCTAAGCTTTCACTTAATTCTTTTACCTTATTAAACCAAGTCTCTTTATCGTCTTTTTCATCATAATAATTTTCAATATAAGTATTTATTATTTTTTTGATTTCTTCTATATCTGTAATTGATTGATAATCATAACCATATTTATCTTTATATTTATCAAATAATTCATCATACATATACCATATTTGACCTTTAACATCAGAATATTTTTCATAATCTTTTCTTGGTTTCTTTTGCTGTCTTTCAATATTAAATATATCTTTTGAATAATCTGGATATTTCTTTAAAATTTCAAGTAATTCAGAATCATATTTTTCTGCATATTCTAAAGTATTATCATAAACTTCATCTTTTGTTAATCTACTTATATAATTTTTAGAAATATTATATAGTTTTGGTAAATCAAATAAAGTACCTGATGAAGATGGAATCTTTTTGAAATCAAATTTAAAATCATCTATATTTCCTTTAGGATTTTGATCTAACCAACCTTCAAAATTTGAATTAGTTACTGTTGCTAAATAAAGCATAATTGCTTCTTTAGGTACTCCAGTTTCAGTAAAGAAACTAACTGCTGCCTCAGGATCTTTTCTTTTACTTAATTTTCTAATAGTACCGTTATCATTTTTAGTAAGTGGTGCATAGTGTACATATTTTGGAGGTTTAAAGCCTAACATTTCATTTAATTGAATATGCTTAGGCAAAGATGATAACCATTCATCTCCTCTTATAACATGTGTAGTATGCATTAAATGGTCATCTATGACAGACGCAAAATGATATGTTGGAATTCCATCACTCTTAATAATAACTTCATCTATATCATTTTCTGGCATTTCCATAGTACCTTTTACTAAATCTGTTACTTTTATTTTATTAAAGAAACTACCTGGGGATTTAATTCTTATTATGAACTTTTCTCCTTTATTAATTCTATCTAGTACTTCTTCTTTAGATAAGTTTCTATCTTTAGCATACCTACCATATACACCTATTCTTTGTTTAGACTTCATTTGTTGTTCTCTAATTTCATCTAATTCTTCTTTAGATAAGAATGATGCATATGCTTTATCTTCCTCAATTAATCTTTTTGCATATGCTCTATAAATATCCGCTCTTTTAGTTTGAATATAAGGTCCATATTTACCTATTTCTTCACTTTCTGATATAGGTCCTTCATCAAAAGTAATATTAAATGATTTTAAACTATCAATAATTTGAGAAATACCATTTTCTATACTTCTTTCTTGATCTGTATCTTCTATTCTTAAATAACAAACTCCCCCAGATTGTTTAGCAAATCTTTTATCTAAGAATGATGATTCTAATGCTCCTATATGAACAAATCCTGTTGGACTAGGTGCATATCTAGTAACCATAGCACCTTCTGGTAAATCTCTTTCTGGATACATTGCTTCATATTCTTCCCAAGTATGTTTTACTCCTGGAAGTAATAAATCAGCATATTCTTTATTTGTCATAATTATTCCTCCTTAAATCTTAATTCTTTTATACTTAATACATCTATATTATAGTATTGTTCATATATCTCATCTGCAAATAATGTTGTTATTTTACTATTATCTACTTCTAATAGTTTTTCTACTTCTTTTACTTTTTCTACTGATGGTCCTTCAAGTTCCATATAAGTAGGTATCATTGGCCAACTATCAATATCAATTTCTACATCATTTAAGTAATATTTTATTCTTTTATTTTCTTGATAATTTCTATAATTATAACCTAGTACTTCAAACATCTTATTTGTTTCTTCAAAATCTAATACCTCTATTTCAAATTCCTTTGTTCCATCTATTTCTCTAGTTTCTACATTCTTATATGTAATGGTAGTTTTTTCACCATTTGTTCTTAATCTAAGCCATTGCCCTTCTCTCTTTGGTGTGAAATCATATGTATATCTTTTTTGAAACCATTCGCCAGCCTTTTTAGCACCTAAAGATTCTAATTTTTCTATAACCTTATCTTTATCAATTTCAATTATTCTTTCTTCTATTTCAGTGTGCATAATACCCTCCTTTAAAATAAAAAAGTCCCTATAATGTAAGGACTATCTCTAGCGGTACCACCTTACTTCATAGAAACTATGCACTCTTAATTATAACGTAATTAACGATTATTGATATGTAAAAGTTTCTTCAAATAATATTTATATCTAGTTTCACCTAACCTAGATTCTCTACAATAAATTAATTATTTTACTCTTCTTTCACTCAATTTATGTAGATTTTATCATACTTTATGTAAAAAGTAAATAGTTATAGTTTTCTTAAATTAGAATTAATAATTGAATAAAGATATATATTTACTTTCTTATTAGTAATATTTTCTATATATTCTTTATATCCATTTAACTGATTAATATATGCTTCATCTTCTATATTATTTAATTTATAATCAATAATATCAATATAGTCATTATACTCATACATTAAATCAATTATTCCATGATAAATAGAATTATTTTTTTCATACATAAATTCATATTCTTTATAAACATTAATAGATTCTTTAGAATCATAAACACTATTAAATTTTTTAATTAATTCTTCATTACTATTATTAAAATTGCTTATTTCAAATAAATAATGTATTTTTGTTCCATAATCCATATTATTTTTTTCTTCTATTGTTATTAAGTTATTATGTTTTTTTGAAAAACTTTCATTATTTTTTATTTCATTATTAATAATAATTTCATTAACATTTATTTTTTTATTATTTTCTTTAAGATATTTTTTAAAATTAATCTTTTTTATTATTTCATAATCTTTACTTACATCAATATCTTTTATTGTTTTTACATAATCACTTAATTCTTTTTGAACGGATTGAATGATATCTAAGAAAGATCTATATTTTAATCTAATATTATCTTCTAAAACTCCATCTTCATTTTTACTATTAAACTCTTCCCCATTTAAATCAGCAAGTATTATCATTTTTTCTTTTGCTCTAGTTAAAGCTACATAAAATAATCTTATTTTTTCTGATATTTCTTCTTTTATATATTTTTCTTTTAATAATATTTTATATATAGTATCTCCTATACCATTATAATAATAAGGTGTTATTATTCCATAATCTTTATAGTATAAAAAGTTATCCTTGATATCAGCAATATTAAATTTATTATATAATCCAGCATAATAACAAATACTATATTCTAACCCTTTTGATTTATGTATAGTCATAATTTTAACAGAATTATTTGATTCTTTATTACTTGAAAATTTTATTTCATATTTTTTTTCTAATATTTCATTTAAATAAATTGTTATTTCATTAATATTTAGTCCTAAAGATTGTTTTGTATCTAAATAGTTTAATAAATATTCTATTATTACCAAATTATTTTCAATATTACCTATTTTACTTAAACTATTTATAATATTAAATTTATCTATTAATATATTTATTATTTCTTTAGTTGTTTTATTATCAATATTAATTAATTTTAATTCTTTGTATACTTTATTCTCATAAAAATTATTATTAGAAAATAAATTAAATATTTCTTGATCACTATATTCAAAAACAAATGATCTTAATATAGAAACAAATGAATGTTTAAATTCATTATCAAATTCTTTATTATGTATTTTACAAAGTGAGATTAATAGATTTTTTATAATCACTAATATCATTTCATCATTTACTTTTTCATCTTTATATATTGATAATGGAATACCTTTATATTCAAATATTTTTTTATATAATTCAAAGTCTTTTGCTCTATCTAACAGAATTACAAAATCGTCAAAATTACAATCTCTAAGTAACAAATTATCTTTATCAAATATTTGATATTTATTATTTATTTTATCAAGTATATCATTCGCAATTATAAAAATTTCAGTTTCTTCTTTAGTATAACCTTTAGTTTTATCATAATCATAATTATATATTTCAAAATTATAATTTTGATTGGTTTTACCGGACTCGTTATAAGTGTTATTACCGAAAATCATTTGATGGTTTACACTATAATCTGCTCCTCCAATTGTTGAATCCATTATTAGATTAAATAAAATATTAATATTATTTAAAGTTTCTTCTCTTGATCTAAAATTTTTATTTAAATCTATTTTTATTCCACCATTTAGTTTTGAATAATTTTCATATTTATTCTTAAAAATATAAGGATTAGCATTTCTAAATCTATATATTGATTGCTTAATATCACCAACCATATACACATTATTATTTTCTATTAAGGATATGAATTCTTCTTGTATATCACTAGTATCTTGATATTCATCTATCATTATTTCATTTAATGAATATTTTATTTCATCTTTTATATCTTCATTTTCTTTTAATAGTTTAATTGATAATTTTGATATATCATTAAACTCATATAAATCATTATTAAATTTAAACTCAAATAATCTTTTATTTAATTCTTTTATTATTTTAATTATTATTTGGACATAATCCTTAGTTAATAATATATTATTCTTTATTTCTGATAAATCATCATATTTACATAAATCTTTTATTTCATTAGTTTCTTTTTTTATTAATTCTTTATATTTTTTTGCTTCTTCATATACAGTTTTTAAAGGTGGTAGTTTTATTGTAGAATTATTTTTTATATCAATATAATTATTTGATGATAAAAGATTTTTTAATGATTCATTTATTTTTGTATTGTATTTTTCATCTACATAATAACTTAAATTATTTAATAATAATTTTATATTTTTAATTTTATCTAATAATAATTTATTAAATTCATTTAATATTTTATTTAAATATTCTTCATTAAAATAATTATTTTCATATTCATTGAAATACTTATCTAAATCAATTATTAAATCTAATTTTGAAGAAATAGATAAAATATAGTTTCTAATATCTTTATCATCTTTTTGACAAAAATCATTTATTAATTTTAATAATTGTTTATTATTTAACTTATAATATTCATCAAATATTTCATCAATTATTTTTTCTTTTTTATAATTAATTAAATCACTATCTACAATTTGCAAATTATTAGATATATTTAATCTATAATGATACTTTTTTAAAATGGATAATGCATAACTATCAAATGTTGTTATGTAAGAAGTATCTAATAATTCTAATTCGTTTAATAATCCTTCTTTTTTTATTTTTTTTCTAATTCTTTCTTTCATTTCTTTGGCTGCGGCATTAGTAAAAGTTAAGATTAGTAATTCATTTACATGAATACCTTCTTTTAGTTTTCTAATTACTCTTTCTGATAATACTGCAGTTTTACCTGAACCTGCACCAGCAGATACTATTATATTTGATTTATCTTTTAGAATGGCATCATTTTGTTCTTTAGTCCATGTTGGCATTATCATCACCTCCTAAAAATGATAAATCTTTTATTTCTTCTAATATTTTTACATTATTTTGATTCATAAAACAAATATCTTTATATTTACAATATTTACAAGATACATTATTAAATCCCACTCTTTTTGGATCAATTTCAAAATCAGCATTTAATATTTTATCTTTTGCCTCATCAATTTTTTTATCAACTAAATTATATAAACTTTCCATTTGTCTTTTTGATAATATCTTTGAATAAGCATTAAAACCATTTTGTGTTTTTCCTAAAGATTTTATAACTTTACTCTTATCATAAGTTGAATCAAATTCTTTTATTAAATCCTCTTCATCAATAGTATAACCTTGTAATTTTAAAGCATCTTCTTTTTGCTCAACTATACTTTTTTTATCTATTTTAGGAATGCCTGTTAAAATTTTTTGCAGATAAAAACCTATTACTTCAGAATTTTTTATATTATTATTTTTGACTAAATATAAATAAATTGGAAGTTGCATATTTAAACCATAGTATGAATTAGTTAAATTGATATCTTGAATTCCAGTTTTATAATCAATTATAACTAATAATGTTTTGTCTTTATACTCATGATATAAAAGTTTATCTATATATCCAATAAAATTAACTTTTATATTTGAATCTTTATTAATTGAAAATTTATTTTCATATTTAGCTTCTTTAAAATTACTATAACTATATTGTTTTTTTATTGTTTCAATTATAAATAATAAATCTTCTTTTAATTTATTTACAAAAAATCTATCTTTATTATTTAATTCATAATTAGATAAATAATCATTATATTCTTTTTCAAAATCAAATTTTTCTTCAAAACATTTTGATAATATGTAATGAAATAAATTTCCTACAAATATTGCGAATGTCTCTTCATATTTATCTAATTTTAATATATTATTTAAATAATATTTAAATTTACATTTATAATAATTATCAATTGATGAATAAGATAGTGTTAATTCATTATTTATATAATTATAAAACTGATTCTTATCTATTCCCTTAAAATTATTATTATATGTCATATATTCATTATTCTTATAATTACTGTATAATAATTCTAATTCTTCACTTTTTTCTCCAAATTTAACAAAATTATCTAATTCTTTACTTAATATTAATTTATTAAAGTCATTTGAATAATTATAATTATTTTTTTTTGCTTTAATAATATCATATTTTAAATCTTCTATTAAGTTAGAGGGATAATATTGATCAAATGGTGTTTTTAACTTATAACTAATAAATAAATTTTTGATTGATTTTATATTATTTATTATATTTTCTTTTTTATAATTTATTATTTCAAAAGATTTATTTAAACCAAGAATATTTTTTTCTTTATCACTCAAATAATCTTCATCTTTTACTAACACCGGAAAGTTTCCTTCATTAAAACCTAATATAAATACATATTCATCATCATTTATTTCATTTATTCTTTTTACTTCAATTTGTTCAGAATAATTATCAGAATATGTCTTTATTTTTTTAAATTCATTTATTAATATTTCTTTTTTTATTTCTTTATTAGTTATAAATAAATTATCATTTAAAACATCTATTATTTCATTATAAACATATAAGTTTTCTTCTTTTTTAAAATCATATTTATTTAATAATTCTTGGACATTTTTATCTTCATCATATAAATTCAAATAATCTTGAACTATATTTGTTGAATATATATTTTCATTATTTATATTAATGTTTAAATTAAACATTTTAAAAATAGTTTTTATAATAAAACTATATTCATTTGGTAAATCAACTATTTTTATTTTATTAATTGGTACTTTATTATCTATAAGTTCAACTATTTTATTTGATACATAAGAAACTTCTTCAAATATTGTATTAAATTCTAATACTTCATGTTTATTTTTACCTGTTTTATTAATAATATGACAATTTAAACCTTCAAATAAATTCAGATAATATTTATCAATAAAATCATATCCTAAAATAATTATAGATTTATCTTTTATAAAGTTTTTAAAATTATCATCTTTAATTATATATTCTTTAATATCTTTTTTTATTTTTACTAATTCATCTAATTTTTTATTATTATATTTCTTTTCTTCTACAAAATATAAATTTTTTAATATTTGTTTAACAACATTATATTTTAAATTATATTTTTCCATTAAAAAAGAAATAACTTTTTTATCATAAGAAAAAGTTAAAGATTTAACAAATTCTTCTAAGGTCATGAATTTTATATTTTTCATAATTTTATTCTTAGTTAAATATAACAATATATCTTTTTTTATATTATTAGTACATATAATTAAACTATTGTCTTTTATAAAATTCATAATACCCTCCTGCTTAAAAAATTATTCCTTATCTACAAATAGTTTATTAATATTATTTGTAGGCATTAATAAATTTATATCTTTATTTATTCTAAATTCAAACTTATTAGTATCAGGTTTATATTCTTCTCCATCTATACACCAAGAGAATTTAGGTACTTCACTAAATTCAATATCTAAACTATCAGTCTTATAGTATTCACATCCATCTATATTATTAACACCAAATAATCTTATATGATATAAAGCTTTTACTAATAATGGTTTAGATTTTATTTTACAAAATAATACTTCAAACTTATTATCATCTAGTTTAACATCTTTATAAATATTATCTACTCCACCAATTCTAGTACTATTTGTTATGAAAATAAATGAATAATCTCCTTCATGTGCTTCACCATTAACTTTATATTTTATATGATTCATTCTTATTTTTTCATTTATTTCTGTCATTCCAAATAATATATAACCTATTCTACCAAATGTTTCCTTTAATTTTTTAGGTGTATCATAAGAAATATTTACAAAGTTACCAAATGCACCACAATATATAAATGGTGTATTATTTATTAAAATGATATCTATGTTTTTCTTTTCACCAGTTAATATCCATTCCAAGTCAACTAAATAATTCTTACTAAAGCCGTACATAGTACCTACATCATTTGTTGTTCCAAAAGGTAAATGTGCCATTAAAAGTTTCTTTTTTCTTAATAAGTTACCTCTAATTGATTCATTTAATGTTCCGTCTCCACCTGCAGCGATTACTAAAGATATGTCATCTGGTAAATTTTTAACAATATTAATCGCATCTAATCTTCTTTTAGTAGTAATTACTTGCAAGTCTAAATCATATTTTTCAGCCATTAAATAAAAATCTTCAATTACATATTTAGATTTAACTTTTCCACTTTTAGGATTATAAACAATAACTACTTTCTTCATTATATCAGTCCTTTACTAAGTAAAATTGAAGTGATTTTTATCATTAATCACCTCTATTATTATATCATTTATAAATCAAGAACTTCAATATTATTTTTACTTTCTTTTAATATTTCTTTAATAAAAATTGATGGATTATTTTTATCAACAAATAAAAAAACATAATTTTTACTTCTAGTTAAAGCTACATAAAATAATCTTCTCTCTTCTTCCATTTTATTTTTTTCTTTATAAACAAGATTTAACAGTTTATCTCTTTTAATTAAAGAAGGAAAACCATTTATTTTATTTTCTAAATTAATAATTATAATATTATCTTCTTCTAAACCTTTTGACTTATGTACAGTCATATATTCTATTCTTTTGTTATTAAAAATAATATAATTATCATTTATAATAATATCTTTATCTTTTAATAAATATATATCATTTTTATTTCTAATAAGAATTAATACTTTATCAAAAATTAAAACTATTTTTTTAAATTTAATTATTATATTTTTATCATAATAAATTATTTTAACTGGTTTTTTTATTCTCCTATCAGATATTACTTTTTTTCTAATTTGTTTTTTATTTTTTAAAATAAATCTTGTGGATAATTCAGTAAGTTCATAAGGGCATCTAAATGTTTTTGTTAAAAATAATACTTTAGTATAACCAAACATTTTTTTGAATTTTAATATTAAATCTAAATCAGAACCTGAGAAATTATATATAGATTGATAATCATCTCCTACACAAAACAAATGACTATTACAGACATTTTTAATACTATTTATTAGTTTATATTTATCATTAGATATATCTTGATATTCATCTATTATAATATATTTATAATATCTTTTTAAACCATATTTATTTATATAATCATTAGATTTTTTTATTAGATCATTAAAGTCTAATAAATTACTTGATTCTTTTTCAGAAATATATATTTTGTATAGATAAAATATTAATAAAAGCATTTTATTCTTTTTTTTAAAAACTTTTGTTTCTTCCTTTTCAAATAATATAAAATAATTTATAAAATCTATAATTAATCTATTATTTAAATTATAATTATATAATACTTCATTTACTATATATTCTAAATAATCTCCTTCACATATATTTATTTGAAAATTATAATCTTTTAATATTTCAATTGATAATTTATGAAAAGTAAAAATATCAACATTATATTTAATTTTTTGTTTTAAATCTTCCACAGATTTATTTGTAAAAGATATACACAATATTTCTTTTTCATTTATATTTTTTTCATTTATTAAGTAATCTATTTTTGATACTATGGTAAATGTTTTTCCACACCCTGCGGAAGATATAACTAGTGTATTATCTTCATCAATAACAACTGCATTTTTTTGTTCTTCTGTTAAATTTGAACTTAATTTAATTTTTTCCTTTTCTATATAATTATTGTTATGCTTTTTAATTTTATTATTAATAAAAATATTTTTTAAATAATTATTTGTTAAATAGTTTTTTCTATTATTATAACTAATATATTTTTTTGTAATGTTTTCCATATATATTTTATTAACTAAATGAGTATAAAATACCATTGACTTTTTATTGAATTAATAATAAAATATTTATATAATAGGAGGATAATATGAGAGAGAAATTTAATAAAATGATGAATATTTCTCTAATCACATCTTTGCTATATGCATTCATAGGTTTTTCTTTTTTAATATTTACAAATTTGTCTTTAGAAATATTTTCATACATTTTAGCTATAATATTTATATTTAATGGAATAGGTAACATTGTTGATGACTATAGTAATTTTAAACCTTTTTATTTCTTTGATGGTTTTAGTTCAGGATTACTATCTATAATCTTAGGAATTATAATTCTATGTAATCCAAATTATATTACTATGCTTATTCCAATAGTACTTGGTTTATGGATAATTATTAGTTCTACATTCAAATTAAGAATGGCACTAGCTTTAAAAAGTACAAAAAATAGTAATTGGATTCTGACATACATTCTTTCAATTTTATCTATTTTTTGTGGTTTATGTTTAATCTTTAATCCTCAATTAGGTAGTTTAACTATAACTAAGGGATTAGGAATAATATTTATAATTTTTAGTATTATAGATATTATAGATATTATAGTTTTTAAAAAGAATATTAAATTTATTACAAGAGTATTCGAATAAAAAAAGTTTACATAGTAAACTCTTTTTTATTCATTTAACCAATCATAATCATATATTTCTTCAAATTCATCTTTTTGTTTAGTTTTATGTTTTATATCTTCTACAGTTTTATATCCTTTTTTAGACCATTCAAATAATATTTTATCAATATATCTCATATTATAAACTCCACTTAAAACAGCTTCTTTTAAAGCTTCAAGAATCATTTCATCAGAGAAATTACTTTCTTTCCAACTTTCTATTATTTCTATTTCTGTAGGGCTTAATGTTCTACCATATTCCTTTTCAAAATTAGAAAAAATACTTTTATTATTTATTTCTTCTTTTTTATCTATCATAAAAGATATAATTTTATTATAAAATAAATCTAAAGAGATAAATTCTTCTATTATTCCATTTTTCTTATTCATTTCAATTGAAATGTAATTTTTTTCATTTAAACTTGAAATTAACTCCAATATTTTATTACTTTCATAATTTAAATTTGTAGATAATTTGTTAATATCAAATGGAACAATATCACTTTGATTTATTAAATATACAAGTAAAATAAACTCTTCTAAATTTAAATCTAATTTTAAAAGATTTTGAATCATATAATTAGGAATTATTAAATCTTTATTAATTTTAATATTATCTATTAATAAATTTTCTTTCATATTATTCCTCCTTATAATTATCAATTAAGTAATTTTTAATACTTAATTTTTTATTTTGTAATCTATTATTTAAAATTTCAAATTCTATATTACGAAAAATTTTTTTTACTTCTTGTGAAGGTTCTTTTTTTAAAACCTTACATATTTCTTGTATAGAAAAATTAATATCTTCCTTAGTTTTTATGGGCATATCATTATACATACTTATAATTGATACTTTGTCAATTTTAAGTATTTCCGCAGCGATTAAACAAATATAATTACCATATTTATATAAAGTATTGTTGTCTATTTTTTTATTATTTACTATTTCATTAATTTTTTTAATGTTATCAGATTCTAATTTAGTAAATGGATAATCTATATCAAAATTAATTTGTGCCCACATACCTATTACATCTGAAGTTTTAATTACTTTTTTTATTTTTTTAATACCTAAGTATTTATACAAATTAAATTGATTTAATAGTTTTATTCCATATAGATAATTATCTGAAGAAAGAATTTTTTGTAATTCTTCTTTTTTTCTATTTGTTGATAATTCACTTATTAATGATTCATTCTTTTTTATAGCTTTTATTACTTCTCTATCTAGTTTAAAATTTAGAATAGTTGCAAATCTAATTGCACGTAACATTCTTAAAGCATCTTCTTTAAATGATATATCTGCCTTATTAACAGTTCTAATAACTTTTTTTCTTAAATCATTTTGAGCATTTAATAAGTCAATTATTTTCCCTTCTTTATTCATACATAAAGTATTAATTGTAAAATCTCTTCTTGTTAAATCTTCTTCTAATGATTTTACATATTCAATTTTAGATGGTTTTCTATTATTCTTATAGTTATAATCTTTTCTGAAAGTTGTTATATCAAAATAGTCATTTTTATAAAATAATTTAACTGATCCATATTTTTCATCAATCTTAATATTATTTTCAAAAATACCTATTAATTCTTTAGGTGTGGCGCTTGTACAAATATCAATATCACTAGTTTGTCTAGATAAATATATATCTCTTACATAACCACCTACTATATAAGCTTCATACCCGTATTCATTGATTTTTGACATAATTTCAAATGATTTTTCTAACACAATACCACCATAATAATTATATCATAAAAAAATAAAAAAGACATTTAAATGTCTTTTTTATTATCTATTTACAGCTTCTTTTAATTTTGAACCAACTTTAAATGAAACAGCATTTCTAGCAGCAATTTTAACTGGTTCACCAGTTCTAGGATTTCTTCCTTCTCTTGCAGCTCTTTTGCTAGTAGCGAAAGTACCAAATCCAGTCATTGTTACTTTTCCACCTTTACTTAATTCTTCAGAAACAACTTCTTGGAATGCATTTAAAGCTCTTTCTGAATCTGCTTTAGTTAGTCCTGATTTAGCAGCCATTTTTTCTACTAATTCTTGTTTTGTCATAATTACCTCCGTATTTTAAATATATAAGCACCTTCTATGCTTATAAATATAATTTATCACATTTTCCTTTTATATGCAATAATTTTAGATAAATATTTCAAAGAAATTAATAAAAAAACATGTATTTTATACATGTTTTATGCCGTTTTTAAAGTTAACACATTAGTATTATCTAAATTTGTATTAATTGGATTTACAGATTGTCCACCTGAAGTCTCATTATTATTAATTTGTTTTTTTAATTCATCAAGTGAAATTATTTTATTATTATTTTGATTTACAGGAGAATTCTCTACACTTTCAACTTTATTTGTATTAACATCTGGTTTTATTTCTTCTTTAACATTTGTTCTAACTACATTATACATTTTTCCATCTATTTCTTCTTGATTATTTTTAAAATTATTTCTAATAGTTGCAGTTTTAGATTCTGTAGTTTTTGCAATTAAATCTGTTGAATTATTCTTTACTATTTTTGATTTTTCTTCAACTACTTTATCTACCTTTTCTTGAACAACATCACTATTTACCTTTAGTATTGAAGGATTAACATTTATTCCTTCTCCTTGTAATCTTTTAATTTCTTCTACAATAGAATTAGCAGTTTCTTCAATTGATTTTAATTCTTTATTATCTTTAACTTCTACTTTTTCTTCTACTGGTTCACGATTTTTCTTTTTTTCTATTGAATCTATTAAATAATTTTGTTCTTTTTCTAAAGTATTATATTCAGATTTTAATTCTGTAAGTTGATTTTGATATTTATCTAATGTTTCTCTTTCACTAGATAAAGCACTACTTTTTTTAACTTCTATTTTAGATATTTTTTCTCTTAATTCATTAAATTTTTTTAAAGAATTAGTAAACTTTTCGTAATCATTTCTATAATCTAAATTATTTAAAAATATATTAAGCTCATATTTTTCATTTGTTAATTTATCTATTTCATTATCAAAATTATATTCTTTTTCTTCAATATTACTTTTAACTTGATTAATTTGTTCATTTACAACTTTGATTTTTTCATTTAATTCTATTAATTTAGATTCATTTTCTTTTACTTCATTTCCTAATTCTATCATTGCCTTTATTTCTTCTTTTGTAAAATCATCATAATTAACAAAATTTTCCATAGTTTTACCTCCTATCTATTTTTTTCCAATTGCTTCTTTATAACTTTTTTGAAAAGCATCATAAACTGCTTTTCTTTCTTCTTCATTAGATAAGTTTTCTAATATTTCTTCACCATTTTCATTAGTTTTTATTTTAGCCGCAAGTATTAATACTTGTTTTTCTGAATCTGGTACATCTCTAGTATCATTTTTATCATCAATTGAATAAATTAAATATTTAATGTTAGTATCGTTTATATACATTCTAGTTATCTCAGTTGCTAGTATTTCATTACCATTTTCATCTTGAACTAAAAATGTTTTAATATCACTTTTATTTTCCATTTTTATTCTCCCTTTATTATATATAACAATAATATCATTTTTTTAAAAAGATTTCAACTAAACAACAAAAAAAAGAACATAAAGTTCTTTATATTACTATTGCGATCATATTTGATGATCCTTTATTTACTATTTTTCCTAAAGTACTTTGAAATTTATATCTTAAATTATCAGGCATTAATGATAATTTAGCTTGTATTCCTTCTTGTACAATAGTATCTAGACTTCTTCCAAATAATTCACTTTTCCATATATCTTCATTATTATCTTTTGTTAAACTATTTATTAATTCTTTTGATTGTATTTCTGAACCTATTATTGGTTCAAATGTACTTTCTACATCTACTCTAATCATATGAATAGATGGAGCGACTGCCTTTAATTTTATTCCATATCTATTACCTTGTTTTATTATTTCTGGTTTATCTAATTTCATATCTTTAATAGTAGGCATCGCTATTCCATAACCAGATTGTTTTACCATCTTAAGAGCATTTTTATATTGCATAAATTCATCTTTAGTTTCATTATAATCTTGAAATATAGATAACAATTTTGCTCTACTATTAATATTTGTACCTATTGTTTCTTTTAAAACTTCATCATATAAATAATTAGGTGCTTTTAAAGTAATAGTAACAACACCAGTTGATGGATCTACATCAGATAAATATGCTTTTTCTATTTTATCACATTCTTTAAAACTATTATTTATATTATCTATATCTCTTAATTTATCTATTTGAATAACACTATTTCTAATTTGTTCTATATATATTTTTTTAATTGGATGATTACTTTTTAAACAACCAATCCAATCTGGCATTTTAACATCTACATCTATTACTGGAAATTCATATAAAGCTTCTCTTAAAATATCATATATTTCTTTTTCATTCATATTTTCTATAGAAATTGGCATTACTGGAACATTATATTCTTTATTTAATTTTTCAGATAACCTTACAGTTTCAGGTAATGTTGGATGTGTAGAGTTTAAAATAACTATAAATGGTTTACCTATTTCTTTTAATTCATTTACTACATCTTTTTCTGCTTCTAAATATCCACTTCTAGGTATTTCACCTATGCTTCCATCAGTAGTTATTACTATTCCTATAGAAGAGTGATCTTTTATTACTTTTTCAGTACCTATTTCAGCAGCTTCTACAAAAGGTATTTCATCATTATACCAAGGAGTTTTAACCATTCTGGGTTCTCCTTCTTCATTTTCATAACCTTTTGCCATTGGTATTACATAGCCAACTGAATCTACTAATCTTATATTACAAGAAAAATCATCTATATTTATTTTAGTCGCATTACTAGGTATAAACTTAGGCTCTATGGTCATTATAGTTTTACCTTGCGCTGTTTGAGGAACTTCATCTAAACATCTTTTTTTCTCATACTCATCACTCATATTAGGAATAATTAAATTTTCTACAACTTTCTTTATAAAAGTTGATTTACCTGTTCTAACCGCACCAACAACACCTAAATATAAATCTCCATTAGTTCTTGTTGAAATACTTTTAATAATATCTATTTTATTCATAATTTACCTACTTTCTTTAGTTAAATATATGAATATAAAAAAAAGTTATTACAATAACTTTTATATCATTTTATCTATATCATTAGGTAAAATATAAAAAGAATGTAATTAAAACAATCTTTTTATAAATCATTTACTTGAATATAATCTAAAATTTCTTTTGTTTCAGTATTGATAATTTCAATTCTATAAAAATCTTTTAAAAAACCTTTATATGCTTTAATTGCTAATTCTAAAATATCATGTAAAGTTAATTCTTTTTCTTCTAATGAATTAAATTCTTCCCAATCTATTAAACCATCAAAATCATTGTATAGGTGCAATGGATTATTACATTTGCAATCACTATATTTAATAGTTCCATCAATAAAATAGTATTTAAATCTATAAATCATATCTTTATTCATAAATTTCTCCTTTAATTATTTATAGATATATTACATATTTTTATAAAAAAGTCAATTATATTTATAAATATTTATTTAATAAAAAAAAGTTATTACAATAACTTTTATATCATTTTATCTATATCATTAGGTACTTTATCATTAATTATAGTATTAATTATTTTATTTTCTTGTTCTTTTGTTATTTCTTTTCCAGTCATTTTGCAAATATAATTTATAACTTCTTTTAAATTAGCTTCATTTTTCATATTATCACCTTGTAATTTTTTTGCTAAAGAAAGAATTGATGATTTACTTACATTAGTCTTTTTTTCAACTCTATTAAAAAAACTATCTGATAAATTCATAATAACACCTCTAAAATAATATATGTAAAAGTATCAAAAAAGTGAAAGTATTAACTTTCACCTTTACTTTTAAATTGAAGTATAATTGGAGTTCCTTCTAAATCTATATTCTCTCTTAATTTATTTTCTAGATATCTGTAATAAGAGAAATGAACTAGTTTTTTATCATTTACAAAAAGATTTATTCTAATAGGAGCATATCCAACTTGTACTACATAATATATTTTTAATCTTCTACCTTTATATGAAGGTGCGATATTTTGATCATATGCATCTCTTATAATATTATTTAAAACACTTGTTTTTATTTCTTTATAAGAATTATTATAAACTTTAATTATTTCAGGCATTAGAGTATGTATTCTTGTCTTTTTTAATGCACTTAAATAAACTATAGGTACATATGTTATAAATTGAAATTCTGCCTTCATTTTCTTTTCAAATTCTTTTTTATTGAAATTTTCAATTGTATCTATTTTATTAACAACTAAAACAATTGGTTTACCTGCTTCAAGTGCATAAGAAGCGATATGTTTATCATGTTCAATAATACCTTCTTCTGCATTAATAACTATTACACAAACATCACTTCTAGAAATAGATTTCATACTTCTTAATAATGAATATTTTTCTATATTTTCATATATTCTACCTTTTTTTCTCATACCAGCAGTATCTATAACAACGTATTCTTCTTTATCATATCTAAATACTGTATCAATTGAATCTCTAGTTGTACCTGCTATATCACTTACTATAACTCTTTCTTCATTAAGTAATGCATTAACTAAAGAACTTTTACCTACGTTTGGTCTTCCTATAATTGAAAATTTAACTCTTGTATCTTCTTGTTCATAATCTTTTGTATCATATTCTCTTAATGCTTCTTTAATGACATCTTCTAATCCCTTATTATGTTCCGCACTAACATTAAAATAATATTCAAAACCAAGTTCATAAAAATCATATTTATTATTATCTGATTTTTTATTATCAGTCTTATTTATAACAACTATTACTTTTTTATTTGATTTATATAAAATATCTCTAACAACTCTATCATTTTCATTAATACCATCTGCACCATCAACAATAAATAATATTACATCACTTTCATCTATTGCGATTTCTGCTTGTATCTTTATTTCATTATTAAATTTTTCATTAGTTATATCAATACCACCAGTATCTATAACATTAAATTTATAATCTTTATAATTTGCTGAACCATATATTCTATCTCTAGTAACACCAGGAGTATCTTCTATAATAGAAATTTTACTACCTACAAATCTATTAAAAATTGTAGATTTTCCTACATTTGGTCTTCCTACTAAAGCAATTGTTGGTAATTTCATATATATCACCTCTTTTTTTCTTGATATTATAACATAAAAAAATGAAAAAAGAAGACTATTCTTCTTTTTGTGGATAAACTATATTACTTAATTTTTTTTGAATTTCAGCTTTTCCAAGTTTTGTTTTTGTTGAAAACAATACTAATTCATCTTCTTCTTGTATATTTAATTCATTATTAATTAAATTTTTTTGTTTTTCTCTATCATTTCTTGAAACTTTATCTACCTTTGTTGCAACAATTGTTACAGGTAAATTATGATATTTCAAAAAATTATACATCAATAAATCATCATTAGTTGGTTTAATTCTAAAATCTACTAACATAAATACTTTCATAAGATTATCTCTACGTTCTAAATATTCTTCAATCATTAAACCAAATTTTTGTTGTACTTTCTTACTAACATTAGCATATCCATAGCCAGGAACATCTACTAAATAAAAATCATCATTAATACTATAAAAATTTAAAGTTTGAGTTTTACCTGGTTTAGATGATACTCTTGCAGCACTCTTTCTTTCAATAATAGAGTTAATAAAACTACTCTTACCAACATTACTTCTTCCTACTAATAAGAATTCTGGTTTATTATCCTCTGGATATTGACTTCTTCTTACTGCACTAATAGCAAGTTTTACATCATTAATTTTCATATTTTTCACCACATATAAATTATATCAAATAATAAATTTAAAAGCAAATCTACTATTTTTTAATAATCTTTTTATTATTATCTAATCCTAATTCATTTATTAAAGATTTATATAAATAAGTTAATAATAATTTTTCTTTTTGAAACATTTCTATTTCAAATAAATCAGAATAACTATAAGAAAAAGAAGGTTCATAATTCTTTTTCATAAAAGAATATGTTTTTGTTTTTTTAAATTCTTCACTTATAATTGAACTTATTTTCTTAAGATCTAAACCTTTTTTTATTTCTTTAATATATTCTTCATTTATTTTTTCAAATCCATCTTTTTCTAATATATTAAATAATCCTTTATTATTAGTTTTTATTTTATCAACTTGAATTATTTCATTATTTAATTCACTAACTTCTTTTGTATAAATAATAGGATCATTATAATTACTTTCCTTATCGTTATTAAAAAAAGGAACATATGAAACATAATTCTTTGATTCAGTATTCATTTTACCATCTTTTATTTCAATATAGTTTTCTCTATCATCTTTTTTTAATGTTCTATTTTTCACATCAAAAGTAATAGGCATTTGAAAAAAGGTAAGATTTATACTTTGTTCAATATCACGCTTTTTTTGAAGTATATTTTTTGTATATATTTTTATAAAATTTTCTATTTGTGAAAAATCTTCTTCATCTAAAGCATCTATTGCTGTTTTATCTAAATTAAGTAATCTATTTTTTTCAATTGAACTATCAAATCCGAATGTTTCAGGTAACTTTATAAGTCCCATAATACCACCCCTTTTTTGGCTAGAATATTGTACATTATTTTTATTATTATGTCAAATTTTAAGGTATTATAAAAATTTATCAATTATCTCCTTTATTTGATCTCTAGTAAAAGGCTTTGCAACATATGAATCAAATCCTTTTTTAATATATTTTGATTTAGCATCACCTACAGCATCTGCGGTTAAAGCAATAACTGGAGTTGAAAATCCTTCTATTTTCTTTAATTCTTCTAATGTTTGTTCTCCATTCATCTTTGGCATCATTATATCCAATAATATTAAATCATATTTATTTGATTTAACTTTTTCAATAGCTTCCATACCACTTAATGTATAATCTGTATTTATTTCTAATGAAGAAAGTGCTCTTTGTGCTACTTTAATATTTAATTCATTATCATCTACTATTAATATCTTTTTAGTAGTATAATCTATTTTTTTATTAGATTTCTTTATTTTTTTAGGTTGTTCTTCTTTTTCCTCATTCATTTTACTAATTTTTTGTTTTAAATCAACTACAAATATAGAACCTTTGCCATAAGTACTACTAACATTTATTGTTCCACCAAGCATTTCTACTAATTTTTTAGTAATAGCAAGACCTAATCCAGTACCTTCTATTGTTGTATTTTTTTCAGCATCTAATCTTTCAAATTTATTAAATAATTTTTCAATAGATTCCTTTTTTATACCTCTACCTGTATCTTGTACACTTATTATTAGAGAACAAATATCTTTATTATTAATACATTTTACTGTAAAATTAATTTCTCCTTCGTCTGTATACTTAACTGCATTAGATAATATATTATTAACTATTTCTTTTATATGTTTTTTATCTCCAATTAATTCATAAGGAATATCTTCAGCAATATTAACATTTAGTTTTATATTTTTAACACCTATTCTAGTAGCATTTAGTTTTGCAAGTGTTTCCATTTCTTTTCTAAAATTATAATTTGTTTCAACTATATCTAGTTTATTGCTTTCTATTTTACTTATATCTAGTATATTTCCTACTATTTCAAGTAATGTATTAGATGCATTAATTATATCTTCAGAATCATCTTTAACTTGCTTAGGTAATTCATCTTTAAATGAAGATATATCTTCAGATAAGCCTACTATAGCATTTAAAGGTGTTCTTATTTCATGACTCATACTAGATAAAAAGTCTGATTTAGCTCTATTAGCTCTTTCTGCTTGTTCTTTTGCCAAATTTAATTGATTTATCAATTTTAAATCTGGATTTTCAATAGTATGAAACATTAAAACTGTAACAAATGATTCCATAGATGTCATTAATAATAATTGAGGATTTGATTTTTGAATAAGAATTACTATTACTCCAAATATTATATAAGCGAATATAGGAACACATTTAATTTTTTTTATATATGAGAATCTTCTAAACATGTTTATTATCCATGATACTATAAATAATACACTAACTATATATAAATAATTAGCACTTGGTCCATATGAATAAATAATATCATTTTCATTATAATAATACAATGGTAAAACAAATATTGCCATTACACTTATAATATATATATAAAACAGTAGTTTTTTACGAATTTGATAATGTTTTGTTTCATCTTTAGTAAGTGTTATTATATATGCAGTAAAACCTGATATCCATGTTAGTAAATATATTAAATAAGATTTTGTAACAAAATAATTAAATATTGGCATATCAGTTTTATATTTTATAGTATATACACTAAGGATATCTAAAACTAAACCTAAACAATTTGTTAATAACAAAAATTTATATATTTTGTTTTCTACTGAATTTATTCTTTTTTTAGAAAAAAATACAAATATTAACATTAATATATAAAATAAACTTATTATTTGAAAATATACACTACTTAAAGCAAAATCCTTTATCATTAATAACACCTCTATTATAAATTAATTATAACATAAAAAAGGAAAATAACAATATTTGTTATTTCCTTTTTTTATAATAATTATCTAAGACTAAGCCAAGTACTTTGTTTCTTAACTCAGTATTTGCTTCTTCATAAGATTTATCTTTTACATCTATTGGCTCACCAACATTAACAATTAGATTATCATTACCAACCTTATAATCACCTGTAACACCAAATGGTACAATTAAAGCCTCTGTCTTTTTAGCCATAGATACAGCTCCAAATTTAAATGGTAATAATAATGAATCATTGTATTCTTCCTCAGTAATAATACCCTTTTCTAATAAACCTATAAGGATATCATTATCAGTAGATAAAAGTATTTCTTTAAAAGTATCTTTATCTATTCTTCTTGATATTAATAATTCTTTTAATTTATTAACTTGAGATGTTCTAATTGACTTTTCAGATAAAGATTTAGTAATTTCATCTCTATTACATTGATCATCAATTAATTCATATATACCTTCATATTCTGTTTCTTTAAGTTTATTTCTAGTCCCTTCTGGGAACAAACCTATAGCACCATTATTTTCTAGATATTCAAGTGCCTCTAACTCAGATTCTTTTGCATTACCATATCTATCAACACATATAGCACCTGTTTTTCTAAAGAATGGTCCTAATTTACTATCAAAATACTCTTTTTTAGCCATCCAATGAATTGTTCTTTTTGTTGCACAAATAACAGGAAATTGATCCCATACATGTAAATGGTTACCACATAAAAGTATTGGTCCATCTTTAGGAATATTTTCTTTACCTATAATAGTAGGTTTTAAACCAGTTTTAAATATTAAAGTACCAATATTTCTTACTCTTCTATATGTTTTATCATATTTATCTTCTTTGACATGAGCTTTTCCTCTTAAGGAAGAATCTAATGATTTCATATATTTATATACTTCATTACCATTACTAACTCTTATAATATTTTTACTATCTTTTACATCTTTATTTGATAAAGAATCAACTAAAAGAACTGTACATTCTTTACTAATTTCTTCTGCATTAGCACCTGTATCTTCAAGCATTACAGATACACCTAATTCTTTACAATACTTAGCTTTTTCTTCTGGTGTATTATCATTACCACAGTAACAAATGCCATCATATTTTAAATTATATTCTTTTAATTTATCAACAAGCATTTTTCTAAATAACGCACCTAATGCATCTTGTCTTGTAGTATTTGCTCTACTTGTAATTATTTGTACTTCATATTCATTATCATGAAGTTTATTAATACAATCAACCATATCTTGTCTTAATGGTTCTTTAATTGCATATTTCCAAATATATTTTATCCAGAATTTTGCGGCTTCTTCTTTAGATACATGGAATATATCCTCTATTTCACTTTTTGATTTATCTATTTCATCATCAGTCTTTTTAAAATATTTTTTCCCATATTCTATTTGAAATTGATCGATGTTTGTTAAAACACCATCAACATCCACACCAACAACACCTACAACATTTCTCATAAAAATACCCCCAATTTTTATTTAGATTTTAATGTTAAAACTTTAGTTTTTTCTTTTTCTTTTAACGCTTTTCTATTTACTTTACCAAGTAATGTTTGAGGAACTTCATTTACAAATTCATAATCATATGGATTTGAATAAATATTTAAGTTCTTCTTACATAATTCTTTAAATTCATTTATTAAATCATTTGATACAACATAGCCTTCTTTTAATTTAATATAGGCTTTTGGTACTTGTTTTTTATATGGATGATATACACCTATAACAGTTACACTTTCAATAGCTTCATGTTCTATTAATACTCTTTCAATTTCTCTTGGATATACATTAATACCACTATTGATGATCATATCACCTTTTCTTTGTTTAAAGTATAATAAACCATCTTTCCAAACTGCTAAGTCACCAGTATTTAACCAACCATTTTGTAAACATTCATCTGTCTCTTTTTTGTTATTATAATAACCCATCATAACAGTTGGTCCACTTAAATACATTTCACCAACTTTTCCTTCTTCTTTTATTTCTTCCTTAGTAACTGGATCAGCAAGCATAAAATCAGTATCAACCATTGGAATACCAATAGAACCAATTTCATTATATTCACCACACGCAAATGTTGCACCCGCAACCATTTCTGCTAAACCATAACCCTTACACAAAACAGTTTTACATCCGCGACTTTTTAAGAATCTATTAAATTCTTCCTCTGTTTTATCAGTATCAGCATCTCCACCAGAAACTACATACTTAATATGAGTTAAATCTTTTATTTTTTGAACTTTTTCATTTTTTAATATTGCATCTAAGAATGTAGGAACACCAATAATATGATTTTCTTCTTTTAATACTTTTCCTAAATTAATCTTTTTAGGTTCTGGAATTAAATTAGGGCTTACACCAACAGATAATGGTAAATGTATAGAACTACATAAACCAAATCCATGGAATACTGGCATCATTGCAAGTAATTTATCTCCTCTTTGGAAATTATCTTCATTTTGGAAGAATTGTTCTACCATTGTATTAAAATTATCATCACTTAACATTACACCTTTTGGAGTACCTGTTGATCCACCAGTACGAAGTATTACAGATAATCTATCTTTTTCATACGATTCTTCTTTTATTTCACTATTATCATTTTTAGATAGATTTTTAAACTTATTCCAACTAATAAATCTTTTATCATCTGTCTTAAATGAATCTTTTTTATAATCTTTAGTTCTTTTATATAAGAATTTTAATGGATTAGGCATAGAATCCGCAGCTGAAACAACAATTGCATTTTCTATATTTGTTTCATCAATTACATTTTGTAAAACAGGCGCAAATTTATCTAAAATAATAATTTTTCTAGAGTCTATTTCATTAACAAAATCTTTTATTTCGTTTTGAGCAGATTTTGGATGAATCATAGCTGCAGTTGCACCCATATAGTTAAGCGCATAAAAACCAATAACAGCTTCTGGAGTATTTGGCATACATATAGTAACATTATCGCCCTTTTTAATTCCTATTTGTTTAAAACTTTTTACTGTTTCATTTATTCTTTTATCAAATTCTTTAAAAGTTATTTTATTACCAAAATATCTTAAAGCAACATCATTCATATGATCTCTGTTTTTATTCATCATATATTGATACATTGTTAACTTAGGATATTCTATATCTAAGCCTTCTTCTGAATAAAATCTTAACCATTTTTTATCTATACTTGGAAAACCTATTAATGGTCCTTGTATTTCTCCAGTAACAAGTTGTCTTAAATATTTGTTTCTTAATTTTTTTTCTTTTTCAGATAATTCAGATATCTTTTTTTTGTATTCTTTTAATTGTTCTTTATTCATATTATCCCCCCAAAATTATTTATAATTTTTACATGTTTCTTCTAAATCTTTTATAACATTTTTTATTTCTTTTTCTTCTTTTAATCTAGCTCCAGAAGCAAGTGCATGACCACCACCACCATATTTTTCTAAGACTTTACTTATTACTGGTCCTCTACTTCTAGCATTTACTCTAATTACATCATTCTTTTTATCTTCTGTAAATATAACCCATACTAATATTTCTTTTATATTATTTAAACTATTAACAATATTACCACTAGATGCTGCATCAACACCAAATTTTTTTAATATTTCATCAGTTAATTTTATATAAGCAAAACCATCAATAGAAACTTTCATATTTTGTTCTATATAACCTTGTAATCTTACTTCACACAAAGGTCTTTCATATAAATCATCATATAATTTAGTAAATTCAATTTTAGTATCATTTACTAATTTATAAACTAAATTGAAAGTTTTAGGAGAAGTATAATCAAATAAAAATCTATTTGTATCTGAAACAACTCCCATAAATAATTTTTTTGCTCCCTCAGGACACATTTTTAATCTAGTATCATATACTAATTCTATTAACATTTGACATACACTAGAAGCATCTTCTTCTATCCACTGAATATCTCCAAAATCATCTATTAATGGATGATGATCTATTTTAATTACATAACTAAATTTACTAATATCATCTACTCCATCTATTCTAACAATATTTGGAGTATCTAACACAATTAATAAAGCATCACTAATATCAACTTTACTAATATCATCAGTTTTACCCATAAATTTAAATTTTGAAGAATATACACCTACAGCATAAACTTCTTTATCTTTAAAAGTATTTAAAATAATATCTTTTAAACCTAAAGTACTTCCGAGTGCATCTGGATCTGCACCTACATGTCTTGCTAATATTATTTTTTTATATTCTTTTATCTTTTTATATATTTCTTTTTTCATACTTTATCACTTTCTATTTTATTAAACTTACGCAATCTCTTGCCATCATTAATTCTTCATTTGTAGGAACTACATAAATATCATATTTACTATCTTTTGTACTAATTTTTCCTTCTTTACCTAATCTAGTAATATCATTTAATTCTCTATCTATTTTAAATCCTAAACAATTAATTCTTTCAACTACCATTCTTCTTATATGTGGAGCATTTTCTCCAACACCAGCAGTAAATACTAATGCATCAATATCTCCATTTAATTCAACAAAGTATTTAGATATATAACTTACTATTGAATTAACAAATACATAATGTGCTAATTTAGCATTTTTATTGCCTTCTTTAATAGCAGCATCAACATCTCTCCAATCACTTGAAACCATACTAATACCATATAAACCACTCTTTTTATTTAAATCTTTATCTATATCATCAAAAGATTTATCAGAATTATTCATCATATATTTAATAATTCCATAGTCTATATCACCACTTCTAGTACCCATTACAATACCTGAATTTGGAGTAAATCCCATAGATGTATCATAACTCTTATTATCTTTTATTGCAGATATAGATGCTCCTTGACCAATATGACATACAATTAAATTAACTGAATCTTTATTTAATTTTTTTTTCATTGTTTCAGTTATATACTTATAACTCATACCATGAAATCCATATTTTCTAACTTTGTAATCAATATAATAACTATATGGTATTGGATAAATATATTTATCTTCTTCTAATGTTTGATGAAATGCAGTGTCAAAACAACCTACTTGAATAGTATTTGGTACTTCTTTCATAAATGCTTTAACACACATTAAATTAGCTGGAACATGTAAAGGTGCTAAATCCTTTATTGATTCTACTTCTTTTATTACTTCTTCATTTAATATACAAGAATTTGGATATTTATCTCCGCCATGAACTAATCTATGACTTACACCTGATAATTCACTTAAAGAAGAAATTATATTGTTATCTAATAATTCTTGCATTAATATTTTTACTGCATCCTCATGATTTTTTAATTCAACTTCTTTTTTTATTTTATTAGAATTAAACTCTATTGTATAAAAACTATTATTTATACCTATTCTTTCAAAAACCCCCTTTATTAAAACTTTTTCTTCAGGCATTTCAAACATTCTAAATTTTAATGATGAACTTCCTGCATTAACTGATATTACTTTCATAATTCACCTCACATATATTATTATACAATAAAAAAAACATATTTTAAATATGTTTTATTTTTATTATTAAATTTATTATTATTGCTGCATATACTAGAATAATCATAGATAAAACTAATACATCTGCAAAACCAGCTTGTTTTAATTGTGGTTCATTACTAATATTATTATCTTGTAAAATTGGTGTTTCTTCTACTTTTACTTCAGTTTTTTGTTCAGTAGGTTTATTTAAATTATCAAGTCTTTTTTTATCAGCTAGCATAGTATTAATTCTTTTTGCATATTCTTCTTTTATTTGATCTACAGAATAATTCTTACCATATAATTTTGATGCATCTATATAGATTTTTAAATTTTCAAAACTCTTTAATATTATTTCATTTGTTTCTGAAGATGATTGTAATTTATTTCCATTATATTTTCCATCTACACTATATTCTTTTAAATCAGGATCAAAAGCAACTTTATTATCAATACATTTTACAGCTTCATTCATAGTATTATGCATAACAGTAGATAATGCTTTATCAATATCTACTGAACCAGCTTCATTAAGTGCAAATGATTTAATAATATTATTTAAACCATTTAAATCTTTTAAATCTTCAGCAAACATTTTAACGTCTTCTAATGTTGGTACACTTAAATCAGAATTTTGTTGAACTATTTCTTCTGCTGTTGACATATCTTGATTAGTATTCTCTACTATATTATTATTATCAACTACTTGTTCTACATTTTCTTGTGGCTCACTTTGAAATGTTTCAGAATTTTGATTAATAACTTCACTATCTTTTTTTTCGTTAAAAACTGATGGATTTTCTATAAACATCTCTAAATCTTCTTTTGTTTTAATATTATTAATTAAAAAATCAATTTCTACAGGATTACTAACGTTATTAATAGCTATTTTTCCATCATTCATAATACCCTTAATATAAGATTCAGCGAAGGTATGAGTTTCAAAATAATTAAGAATTTGCATTTGTTTTTGCTTATCCATGTAAAAGACACCTACCTTACTATACAATTAATTATAGCATAAAAAAAATAAAAAAAAATATATAAATTAAAAAAAGTGAACAAAATGTCCACTTTTTATACAAAACTATACACTAATTATTTTTACTTTTAGATTTAGATGTAGTAGATTTTCTTGATTGACTATTTTTTCCTTGTCCCATTTCAACAAATCTACGTGTCATTTCACCACCTACTCTACCATTTTCTTTTGCAGTAGTTTCACCACCTAAATTTACACCTAATTCATTAGCAATTTCATACTTCATATTTTCTAATTTGTTATTAGATGAAGATTTTCTATTATTTTGTGTAGACTTTCTCATAAATTCACCTCCTACAATAATAGGTTGTGTAATTTAATGAATAAAATACACTTTTTTTCAAAAAAAAAGAATAAATATTTATTCTTTTCTACTTCCTTGTAATACTTCTAAAATCCCATTCATTTTGGCTTGTACACCATTTAATTCATTTTCTAATTCAGAACTTCTTCTTTCCATAGCTGCTTTTTCATTACTTAAAGATAAAGCTTCTTTTTGCTTTTCAAATAAATCAAATTTAGTTTTAGATAATTCTTCTTCAAGTTCTTCAATATGTTTTTGTTGTTTAGCATAAACATCATATAAAACTGGTTCTATATCTTTTTTGAATTTTTCTTCATAATCTAAATTATTTCTTTTTGTACTTGTTATTATTTTTGATTCTAAAGTTGGTTCAACTGATGAAACTGGTGTAATTTCTGGAACTTCTTGTACTTTAGTTTCTTTTGCAGTTTTCATTGCTGCTTGAATATTTTTACTTCTTTCTTGTAATTCTTCAAAAGTAGGAATTTTAATTGTTTTTTCTATTTCTTTTTCTGCAGGAATTTCTTTAGTTTCTTCTTTTAATGAATCTAATGATTTTAATTCTTCTTTAACAGGAATATCTTCGTTATATTTTATTTTTAATGCATGTGCAAATTTTTGGGATACTAATAATTTTTTTGGGTTTCTAATAGAAATTTCTTCTCCTACTATTTTTAAATCAGATTTAATTGTTTTTGGGAAATTTTCAGATTCATCTTTTGCTAATGTTTTTAATATTTCCTTTAAATTATTCCATTCGCCTTCATCATTTATTTCTTTATAAGAATACATTCCGTTTTCTTCAATAATACCTGTAACATATATTTTAATCATTTCATTTTCATTTATTTCATTAAAAGTGTATGCTATATAATCATTTGTATTTAATTTGATTTTTGATAATACTTCTGCATTTGTTCTAATTCCATCTTCTTTAATTACATAAAATTCATAATTTTTATTGTTCATTTTGTTTACACCTCATTTACTATAAAAAAATTATATCATAATATTATTTTTTTAGCAATATAATATTTACAACCAAAAGCGCAGTTTTCTTTAATATATTTATCTACATTTTTAATATTATTAATTTCACTTACTTTTTCATTATTGTCTTGATAAAAACCTTTTAATCTTAATTTTCCATAAGCATAATCACCTACAACATAATCAAAATCATTAAAATACGATGTATATCTATCTATAAACTCTTGTTCATTAAAACCATCACGTTCATTTTTTATTATTTCAAATTCTATTTCTTCTACCTTTACTTTTTTCATTCTATCACCAATTTCATTATATCATAAAATATTATTAAATTATCTTTTATTTATATCATAATCAGTTAATCCATTTATATAGCTTGGAACATTACCTTCAACAATTTTAATAGAAATAGGTATATTGTTACTAACTTTCATTTCTTTACTTTTAAATGGTATTATAACTAATACACTAGCTTCTATATGAATATATACTTCTATTAAAGCACTATTAATTCCATATTCTTTTATTCTTGTTTTTATGGATGTTACAACACTTCCTATTAGATTTAATTTAACTGGAACTTTAGGTCCTAAATTTTGGAAAAATATATTATCACTTACAGATCCTAAAGGTATTAAACACACTACTCCATTTTTTAATTTTTTATTATATTTATTATTTGAAAAATAATTATTTGATTCTATTTTACCTTTTTCAAACTCTTTAAAATTATTACTAACTATTAGTGAAACATCATCTAGAATTTTATTAACTATACTTGAATCAAAATCTATAGATGTTATGTTACCACTATTATCTTTTGTTAATTTATATAATTCTTTATTTTTTATATTTTTTGATATTTGTTTTGAAGTATTCTTTCCTATTATTTCTATGCTTGCTCTTTTACTTTCATATTCAGCATTTTTCATTAAAATAGGTAAAATTTTTTTACTTGAATAATTTATTAATAAAAATGTAAAAAGAAAAATAGTACTAAATAAAATAGTTAAAAAGTTTCTTAGTTTTCTTTTTTTCTTTAGTTTAATTTTTTTCATATTTCACCTATTAAAGTATATGAAAAAAAAAAGGATTTACTCCTATTTTAAAACAAATAATTTTACTAAGAATGCAACTCCGAATATTACAATTACAGTTAATATAAATGTGAAAAATTTCAATATTTTACTTGTTTTTTTATAATTATCACTATTCTTATCTCCACGTTCAAAATCTGAATCATCAAATAAGAAAGTATTAGTATTATATTCTTTAGTTTCAACTGGTTTATTATTAATTTGAGTTACTTCTATTGTTTTTTCTTTTTTTATATCTTTTGTTTCTGTTAAATCTTTAAACATTTCATTTTCTAATTCATCTTTACTTACATTAGTTAGAGTATTCATTATATCTAATAATTCGGTTTCTTCTTTTAATAGATTACTATATAGTTTTCTTGTTTTAGATAATTCTTCTTCAATAGTAGATGTTGATGATATATATCTATCATTTTTTATTTTTCTTTTTTCGTTTGCATCTTCAATAATATTTCTTTTTTCTTTAGCTTCTCTTAAAACTTGGTTTATATCATATACTTTTTCTTCTTTTTCTTCTTGATTAATTCTTTTTAATTCTTCATATAAATCTTTAGAAGATTTAAAATTTCTTTTTTGAATATTATCATTTTTTTGTCCATCAATAATTTCTTTTATTTTTGAAATATCTATTTCTTTTGTTTGATCTAAAATAATAGCATTATTATAACTAGTATCTTTATATAAATCATCATATAGATCTTTATTCCTGCTTGTTCTACTTGAACTAGAAGCATTTGAAGAATACTTTTCAATTCTAGAATCCATCTTTTTCACCTACTTTAATAAAATAATAACATATTTTTTTATATTTTTAAATATTTACAAATAAAATATTTTCTTTTATAATTATTTTAATGGAGGATATATGGAAAAAATAACAATTAATAATGAAAAATGTCTTAGATGTGGTATGTGTACATCTATTTGTAGTGATGTTTTTGAATTTAATGATAATGGTGACATAGAAGTTAAAAATGAAAATATTAATGAAGAAACAAAAAATGATGTAAAAGAAGCGATGGATAATTGTCCTGTTGAAGCGATTGAAGAAAATTAAAAAGATTACCTAGTGAAGTGAACCCCAAATAGTTCACAAAAAATAAAAATGACCTAAGATTTATTTCTTATGAAGTGAACCCCAAATAGTTCACAAAAAATAAGAATGACCTAAGATTTATTTCTTAGGCTTTTTTGACTTTAATCTATCTGTG
>JAEIGA010000263.1_pt1 | contig 75075 bp, 40 predicted proteins | sample 9270691 | NCBI WGS metagenome assembly JAEIGA01 (sample SAMN17057246, study PRJNA624740) | gut metagenome | biome: biome; isolation source: fecal sample | host: Bos grunniens | place: China: Xizang | collected 2019 | reverse complement strand
GATAGTACTCACTAAGCCTATGCTATTTATTAGTATGCTGAATAAGTGTGAGGCGTTAAATTACTTGATTAGTAAAGCCGAGACTCGAATGCGCGCTAGAGCTTGGACTAGAACATCAAGAGGTTTTAGCCATTGAACCTTAATCAATGGCATCTACATATGCCGCCATAGTTTAGTGGTAAAACAAGAGAATGGTAATCTCTAGCCATGGGTTCGATCCCCATTGGTGGCTCCATTAATCTAATGAAAGAAGGTAGTTATAATGAACAAAGGAGATCTTGTTTACGTTTATCTATTTGATATAAAGAAAACAATAATAAATATGAAAGAATTCAGAAAAGAAAGATTTGGTGTTATAATAGATAGACAAATAGGTGAGATACAAGGAACAAATGGTAGAGATCACCAAATGATTTATAAAATTAGAAACTATAAAAATTCTATAATAGAATATCAATCAAATAGTTTAGCTTATTCTATGATTTCAGTCGCAGAATTAATTGAAGTGGTTGATTCATTAGAAATAGATAAAGAATTAAAGAGAGCTTTATTAGATCAAATTAATAAAGCTATAGCAATGTTTAAGTAGTCTTTTCGTAAATTCCTTAATTCTTATAAATAAAGAGCCTTACGGCTCTTTTTTCTTTTTTTTATTTTTGTCATATTTTTTGTCTATTTTATATAAACGTATTCTCATCTACAGTATAATTAAAATATATGCCTGATAAACTCAAGTACTGTTTGTCTGTATTTGCATTGTTTGACCATATTAAAGGTACTTTGGCATATAATACTTTAGTGTTTTTAGCTATACGATATGCAGCTGCATCAGAAGACGCATAAACTTTACCCGTCAAAGTATTATTTATATAATCTGTATAGAACTCTATACCATAATAGTCTGTAGTAGAGTATATAGGCATATTTGAATTATATAATACAATATCATTATAAATGTATTCAATATAATCATCAGCTATTATAGGCACTATTACAGTACTTTCTTCTAAGAAGTCTGCTTCATAAAAATGTATATGTTTTAAACCAAATGGATAAACATCTACATTGTTTTTTTGAGTTTTAACACTTTCTAAATCAAATTTAAAAACTACTTTACTAAACTTAACTTTTTCGTCTAATATAACCCTAGTTTTACCTATGTTATCCATTCTTGCTATTGATTTTAATGGAGTTTCTGCTATAACACCATTGTACTCGTCAAGGCTATATATATCAATACTGTTTAATGTATAAGCTCCATATATGTATGGGTCAATTTCTATAACATTAAAACGAGTCATACCTAAAGATACTCTATTATTTAATACGTATTCTATTGTAAGAGACCTATCCGTTAATTCTTCAAAAAATATTTTTTTCTCAATTGAATTATCGCTTACTAAGATATTAGAATACATATCGTTAATTCCATTATCTTCATTACCCTCAACACCATTAACGGTACAAACTAAAGAATTTTTAAACATAGTTTGCCCAGTCATAAGTTTTAGATTAAAAATATCAATAGGGTTAGTTTTAAATTTAGGATGTATTACATAGCCATATTGATTAAAAGATCCACCTAAATCATTTCCGAAAGTTGTTATTTTATTAGGGCTATTAACCAAAGTTTTATTTAAATAATTTTCAATAAACTCATTAGCATAATTTATAATCATTAATTTCTTAGACATATTATGAATAAGAATATCTCTTTTTGCCATTTCTTCATTGAATGTATCTGCGGCTTTTTTAAACATATCATTATATTCTTGTGAACTTAATGTATATTTCATTGAATTGAGCCTCCCTTATTAATCATATATTTCTCGTAGAATTTTTCTACGTTATTCATGCAAAAATCAAATGCATCATCTATATCTTCTTTTGTTTTTTTGAAAGTGTCATATTCCTCTGAAGTATTGTTCATATCATATAAATAATCATTAACATAGTTAACGTAATTTAAAACGTTTAATGTAAACTTATCATATTCGTATGGCCCACGATATCTCATATTATAATAAATCAAATCATCAGACCTCCTTAATATAAATAGACTCTATGCTATTTACGATATTTTCTTTAGTGTTTATATATACATAAACATTGTATGGTTCTATTTCTGTTCTTACATATTCACGTAACATAATAGTTCTTACACTTGGATTTCCATTATAAATAAATTTATCTTTTTCTGAAATAACAGCATCCATACATTCAGAATAAATTCTACCATGTTCATAGTTAAAAGCAATAGTATAGCCAGGTTCATCAACATCTATTTTAACATGTTCGATATCAGATTTTAATCTAATAAAGCCTTCTTCCATATTAAAGTTACATGCTTTTGGCGCCATATTCATACTGTATTCTAATATGCTATCTTGTGATATATTTCCGTCTACCATATAAAATTCAATAAAACATGGTTCTGTAGTATAAAAAGCATTGTCATTAATATATGGAAAAGGAACTAAAGTCGTTATACCAGTACGTTTATTAGTAACAGACATAAGGTTTTCTCCACCTAAAGTCTTATATTTATTATTAAAATCCATTTCATGTTCTATTGCTATATAATCATTGACTACGGCCGAACTTCCTAGTTTGAAATCAAATTTATTAACATTTAATTCTCCAGGAACAGTATATGTCTTGTTGTTTGCTAAGTTATATGGCAATGCTAAGAAGCTATGGTCTTCTCTTTCTTTAGATACAAACTTGAATGAAACAGTTTCATTTACGACATTGTTGATGTTAGCAAAACAAGCTATAGTTGAGCCTTGTATTAGATCGCATGTGCCTAAATCTAGTATTGTAGATTGATCTCTAGTTGATAAATTCCATCCATTAGTTTTAAATAAAATTGTAGTACCTAAAGCCGTTGCGTTTGCTTCTTCTTTACTTCTTCTTAAAAACTCTAAAGCTTTTGTTTCTAATTCCTGCAAACTAGCTTCTATTTGCATTTTTAATTGAGAGTATTCATTTAACAATATACTCTCCAATACTTTATATAATATTTCTATATCTTTATAAATCATTTCAAAGTCATGATTGATTTCTTTAGTATTAAAAGTAGATCCTGGTTTTATAGTTTCTGCTTCAAATAATGCAAGACGAGCATTTATAGAGACCAAAGCCGACTCTATCTCTTGATTAGATGGGTAGTAATTATTTTTAATAAATGACTCTATCAATCTTTTTTTATGGAACTTTAACTTTTCAACCATATCCTTATATATGTGCGTATTATTTTCCAATTATAATTCACCACCTAACAATATTTTTAAGTTATTTATAATCGGAGTTGCATCTGCTGGATTATTAAATACTATAAGTAAATGAGCCGATTTAATTTTTTCAGTTAATTGTTCTGTATAAATTGTATTATTTCGACCTCCGCTAAATCGAAGTACTTTTATTCCATTTTCTTCACTATTAATTGGTACTATTTCGTATTCGTCTCCATTAACGATTAATGTAAAAGTAACTGAACACATATTTGAAGGGCAATATACATTAGCAAATAAAGATATACTATATACATCACCATTAATTAATTCTTCAGATTGCATTTTAGTAGACGCTTCATATATCTTTTTATAAGCAGTTATATTATTTAATTTAATAACAGATCTTTTTGCTGTATCTACTACAGTAGCTACTGGTATAATTTTTGACACGACATCAAATTCTGGGTCAAAAAAAGCATCGTAACTAAACATATTTGGTCCTTGAACTTCTGAATAATGAACCATTTCATCGTAAGCGATTACGTCCGCTTTATTTCTATCTGTTTCAAAAGTTATTTTAAAATATTTACATAATGGTAGCTCCAATAAACCTGTACCATATACATATCCATATTGTTTATAACTTTCTAATTTATTGTTAATGGCTATTTTGTTTTTTATAGGCATTGTTTTATATTTTATGCCATCTAAACTTGTTTGAATATTTGTTATATAAATACCGGTATCTTCAGTTTCTATATTAACAAAATTAATAATATCACTAGCTTCAAAACTTATAGTGCATTTAGCGTATAGACTGTCTCTATTGAATATAGTTGGTAATATTTTATTTATATCTTGAACAGATAGTCTTGAATATTCATAATATGTACTTATTTTACTGTCTGTGATATTCTCTCTGATAGAAGTATCATAAATAGTTTTTTGATACTGGTAGTTATTATAAACGTGTTCATTTCCTTCGTAGCCATTCCCAAACACATCAGTTATTTTTATTTCAATTCTATTTGTCTTTTTCTGATAAGCGCAATAAGCCCCATCTATTTCTGAATATTGTCCATAGAATTTTACATCTTCTAATGACTTTACATTATCAAAATCTGTGAATTTATTACATAACATTTGAACGTCTTGATAACGTTCTTTTTCTGCCATTATTATTTTTTTAATTTCATTGAATCTATTAACTGTACTAGTCAATAAATCATTTACTGCATTTCCTGTATCTTTAATAGTACTATTTATAGTCTCTAGGTCTGTTTTTATATCATCTATAGATTCATTTATCTTAGAGTCTCTTCCACCTTCTGGGTGAAAATACGTTCCTTGAAATTTTTGTGTATAATCTAATAAATGAAGCAGACTATATTCATCTAATATTTGCTTGTCCATAAAGTATCTTCACCATACTTTCTTATAGAAATAGATTTTATATACGGCATTCTTTCTGGTGTAGGCCCAAAATATCGTATATAACATTTTATTCTTATATCATTATTTATAGGTGTATAAGCGTAATTCAAAGAGCCTGGTCGATATGTTAAGCTATATTTACCATCTGACATAGTTTTGGCGTCTTCGTAACTCATATTAACAATTTGTCCGTCTTTCTTTACGACTTCTTCTACGTATTTATCAGAAGTAGTGTTGTAATCTCGTCCAAAACGAGTATCTTTATTAGTAAGGATCCATTCATCTTCAATTAGATCAACGTTTAATGGAATCATTGGTATTTCTACATCACCATCTAATATGGAATATTCTATTGATGTTCCTTCTATTCTGAAATCTTCTACACAAAGATTTAAATACTCCATAGTTGTCATTTTACCTACTTGAATTCTATCAGATATAAAGCAACCTTCTGATTTGTATTCGATTAAACCAAACTCCATTTTATCTATACTAAAAATATATGAATACATATCCATAGACACAAGATCTTTATTTCTGGCGTCTACAAAATACTCTTTTTGTGCATTTGTAGTTCTTGAAATAATATAATCTAAATTTAATTTAGATACCTTATCTACACTAGACATTTTAGCGTTTTCAAAATCTTTTAATTCATTCCATGAATCTTTTGTAAGCCTTGCTTTTTCTACTTCGTATGTAATAGCTGTGTAGTTAGTACAAACCACATCGAATTTTATATAAGTACAAAAATGTATGGCATTACTATTTATAGAGTCGTAGTCTCCTATATTTTCTTCTAATCCATTTAATAATCCAAATCTTATATTTTTTATTTTACAATTAGATAATGTAAAGTTTAAAAAGTTTACTTTTTGAGGCGTTTTAAAACGAATTGTTAGTTCTTCAGTTAGTCCTTTATGGACTATTTGTTCTTCAAGAAAAACAGCTCTGTAAGTTTTACTTTTTGCTGCATTGTTTATTGTACTATCATATGCGATAGAATCTGATTTGGAAGATACAGAAGATATATCATAGTTATTATTTGTTGCATGATTAAGGTGTAATTGTTTATCTTTTTTAAATAATGGAGACATTACGGATCCATCTCTATCATAAAGTTTCCCACTGGTTTCGTTCTGGGATAGTGGTACATTCAATGTAAGATAAGCAAGATTCTTTGTGTTGTCTATTAACTTATCTAATTCTAATATAATAGACTCCATTTCATCTTTAAACTCTTTATCCTTTCTTATAAGAAATTCTTTAGCATATGCTATAGCATCTTCAAGATAACGAGTTTTTTCATAAAGTAAATTTAAATTATCTTCTATGCTTTTAAAAGTACTATTCATATTTTTACTATCTAAAACATCGTTTTGATGTATTATTTCCGGTATAGTATCGGTAACTATTTTATTGATTGCATAATCAAAATCTATACTGTCTTTAATCAATTCTTATCACCGCCCTTATTTTTGCTATTAATATATTACTAAAAAAGAACGAGGATGAACCCCGTTCTTCTTACATAGGTCTAACTTGAACTAGTACATCATTTATTTCATCTTCATTGCAATTTATAGTTTCTAATGCTTTTCCTATGCTATATGCTATATTATTAGAAGCTATACCTATACCTGGTTCTGCAGGATCTATTGCTATTTGTTGTCCTAGTTTAACAGGCCCTTTAACTTTAACATGTATTTTTCCTATCATACCTACTGCTATTTTTTCACCTTGTTGTAATTCTTCATGAGTAGCACCTAAACAATTAGCAAATTCTTCAGATATAACTCCTACGATACATTCATTTATATTTTTTGCTTTATATACTTTACCATCTTCGTGTACAGAAACTATTTCTCCAGCGTCAAGCATTTCTCCAGGAGTATAACCTTCAGCTAAATCTTGATAAGTCATAAAGAATACTCTGTTACCTTCTATGTCTCCAGTACATTTAAGATTAACTATTTGAGTACTTCCGTTTTGACCATTGATATTATATAATTCATCGTGTTGTACACAGTGTTTTGGTAGAGCATCCATTATTTTTTTCTCTAATTTATTGATTTCATTATCGGTATAAGCTTTTATAGAGTTTGCTATATAAGTAAGAACATCGTCGCCTACTTTTGGAAGTGTGACACATTTATTGTTTAACTTAGCAGTTGTTATATTTAAATCTCTTATCTTTTCAGTACTTACACTATCAACAGCTAAATGTTCATTTGCAACATTGGCTATCGCTATCTTACTTCCAGTTACTGATCTATCAAGAATAGCTTCAGTTCTAACTGAGTTATTTGCCATTTTCTCATTAGTAACACACTTATCAAAAAGATTTCTAGTAGTAACTGCAGCATCTGCTATTTTATCATTTACTACTGCATGATTGTTTATTTTAATAGTAGTTACAGCTGCGTCATTTATTTTTTCAGTAGTAACATTTTTATTTAAAATATGAGTTGTTCTAACTGCATCTTTAGCAATTTTACTAGAGGTAACTGCACTATTTAATATTTTTGGAGTAGTGACAGCATTATCTTTTAAAAGTGGAGTTGTTATAGATTGTAGTTCTAATGTAGTATTAGCATCTATACGAACTTGAGAGTTCTCTCCATTTTTTATTCTTAATGTACCATTTGGAGAAGCATAAACAGCTCCTGCTGGAATTGCTTTATTATCTAGGATAGATATAATATCTCCAGCTAATCTACCTATCAATACAAGAGAGCGGCCATCTTCGATAACACTCTCTGTGATCTTTTTAATACCAAGAGCCATTTATATTACACCTCCTTAATGTAAGCGTTATCTGTAGCAACTACTATAGAATATAAAGCTTCATAATTTTCTTCTGTTATTTTACCAGGAGCTTGATATATAACTTGGAATTCTATATCATTTATTTCTTTATCGAATATAAAGTCATAACAATATTCTAAACCAGATTCTAGTCCATGAACCCATTTAGTATGATTATAGGTTAATCTTTGTACTTGTTTTCCAAATATATAATCATCAAGTTCCCCATTACGTCCTTTAACTACAATTTTATAATTGTCTATATTTTCATTTTTTCTTGGATTTATAGATATTCTACATCTTGAAGCCATGTCATTTTCTAATACAAAAGCACCTGTATATAATCCATTAGAATATACATACTCTGTTCTTAGTTTTGATGTAGTTTTTAATCCTATAAAAGCATCTGCTATTTTATTAGTAATTAAATCTGGACCTTCTTTAGCGAATTGTCCATTTATTGTATATAGATAAGTGTCTTGATGTATATTGTAATTACATACTTCAGTAAAACCACCTATACTCCAGTAGTTAACTGAGTTAGTATTGTTAGCTCTTATTAGAATAAGATACTCTTTACCTTTTTCAAGTAGTATTTGTTTATCGAAAGAGAATTCATAAGTTCTCCATTCGTTTGTAACAAGTCCAGCGTTAAGATAATTACTAACAGCTATAGCGTCTCCATATTGCATAGCGTCATTGTATTCGTACAGCATTATATTTAAGCTTCCTGGAGCCCCTTGAAGTCTTAATGATAATGTTATACCATTTAAATAGTTTTGGTCAAGTTCAGCAGGAACCAACATAGTTGTAGCAAATCCAGCTATACCAGCTGTTTCATTTATTTCAGCTACTTTAATTCTTTCTGGTCCATCTTTATATATCATATTAACTTCTTTTTCTGAATCTCCAACTTGTGCTTTATCGTTTGCAAAAACGAATCTTCCTTCATCTATTATACCAAAACTTTTAAGAATTTTTTCTGGCATAAAGTTGAATACTCCAGACTCTACAACTAACATAGAGTTTGAGGCTTCTGATACTCTATCAACAACTATGCCGTTTTTTGAATCTGCTATTGCAGCATATTGTCCTGGCATATATGTTTCAGTATCACCTGCAACTATTAAAGTATCTATTCCACCTATATCTTCAATAAGCAATAAATCTTCTACATGTACATTTAACATATTTATAAATGGATCTATAAAACCATTATACACAGGGTCATAAGCCATTGCGCCAATTTTTATCATATCTCTTTTTAATTGATACATTTCATTTCTTAAAGCTCTCATATCATCTGCAGTATGATTAGCAGCAGCCACGGCGTGTTCTTTTAAAATTCTACCTTCGTCTTCAGTAAGAACATAGTCTCCATTTATGTATTCTTTTGTACCGTCTTCGTTAATTTTAACTAATTGCAATGCATTTTGAACAGTATTTCTATCAAGTATTAAATCGCCTTGTTCATCTCTAGCCGCAATTGCAATTAATTCTGCTGCGATTTGAGCAACATATTCAGTGTCTCCTGACATATCATCTACTGTACGGAAACCATGAACTATTTTAAGATAATTTTTTAAGGCTTCTAAATCTAATTGACTTATACTTATCGCCACATTTATCATCTCCATTCAATTGTTATTTTATCGTTTTTCTTATATCGTCTACCGTTATCTTTTTCCCATTGTTCTTTAACTTCTGGATTAAGAACAAAGTATTTTTCTAATTCATCAACTCCAAGACTATTTAAGAAGTCTTTTAATATAAATCCTTTACCATCTGCAGTTTTAGTGTATGTACCTTCATAATATACACCATTGATATAGAATTTAATTAAATCTTGAGATTCTAATAAAGAATCTGCTAAATCATAATAATCTGCATGGAATGTGAAAGTATTATAACTTACATCTTTTATATCATAAGTGATTGTTTTAATAGAAAGGTCAGGTCTCTTTTCAACTATGATACTATCTCTTGATGTTGTTGGGATATAATACATTTGATCTTCTATTATACGTAAAACTTGAGGGTCTTTTAATAACTCTTTATAATAATCATAATCTGTTTTAAATTCATCTCTAGCTTTAACTCTTTTTAAATGTTCTGGCATTTGTTGAAGCATACGTATTCTATCTGGTAAGTGTTGTAATCCGCAAACATCTGTATTGAAAAGAACTTTATCTTTATCAAATTTACAGAATTCATCTTCTAATAGTAATACACCATTTAAAAATACATGATTTCTACCTGGAACCAATATGAAATCTGTTTGTACAGCATCAGCTGCTAATTTGTATATTTGTGGATGTTGTTTTACAGTACCAGTTTCTAAATAAATATTATCTTTTTCTGCCGCTAAAAACTCATCTTTTTCTATACTTTCTATTATATAAGACGTTCTTTCCTTTGTCATTTCCTCGTTTATATATTTTGCTAAATCGATAGCTTCTTTCAATAAAACACTTGTTTTAAATATGTCTTTAATTTGATAGACATGATTATTAGCAAGTTTGATTTCTTCTGTAAGCTTAATAGCTTCTACAGGAACGTCTTTATATTTTGTATATAATACGTCTAAAACTAAAGTCATTTCATTATCTATATCTTTTTCTTGAACACCATCAAATTTATAATAATTTTTATTAAAATTCATTTTTAGTTTTGGATATGTTATGCTATAGCTACGTGTTATACCTTCGACTATTTTTTCTTCTTTACATTCATGCATGATTCCATTAATGTAAGTAGTACAAGAGTTACAATTTGCCATCCATTCTTCCAAACGTTTTGCTTGGCCGTGATAAGTAGTTGTTCCTTCTCCTACTGGTATAACAAGATTGTTTTTATAGCCTGTTATCATAACTTCATCTACTGTATTAGCAAAGTTATATGCATAATATGTTAATTCTCCGCCTTCAAAAAGTTCATTGTCACCAAGTAAATGAATAGATCCATTATTTGCATAGAAACCTACCGACCTCTCTATTTCTAGTGCTAAGTCTTCATCTAATAAAACAGGCTCTTGCTCTGTATAATCATATAAATAATATTGATAATTTCCCCAATCATCCATAGATTTTATGACTTGATTTCCTTTGTAGTGCCCTTCTATTGGATTAATTGGTTTTAATAAAGCTTTTTCGTCTAATAAAATACCTTTATAGTTAGGCATTTCCATATAAACTATTGCAGTATTACAATTGTCATATATAGATTTGTCTCCACCATCATCTATTCTTATAGAATAATGACTTATTGTATCGTCAAACACTAATCCGATTTTATTATCGTCTGCATTATCTATTTCAAACACTAAGTATTCTAATACATCAAATCTAGAATTCTCAGCATCAGTTATTTTAATTTGACCTTCTGATACCATTATGTCTCCATTCGTAGGAGTCATTAAAATACCATTAACAAATACTACATATAATTTATCTTCAGATATATCTTTGTGTTCTATTATACCACCATCTATTAATTGCCCTTGACAAACGAATGAATCTCCCATATCAGCAACATAGCCTTTATAAGTTTCTTCAGGTGCAACATAGAAGTTATTTATTACGATGGAATTGTTTTTACCTATAACAATATCGCCTGAACCAAAAATAGTTGTATGTCTTAACCCAAGACCACTGCAGAAAACTATTGGGTTTTTGTAACTATTTATATTTGTACCACTTGGTACTTTTATAGAAACTTTATCTTTATATATAGCCACATCAGTTGTTGGTGCATTAGCAGCAATAGAGAATTCGTCAGAACGATGTGGGAAAATTAAGTTAGTCATTTGCATATTATTTATAACATCTGCATCATCTGTGTCTGCAAATGATATGGTTCCATCAACTCTGTTATAAGTAAATATATCTTGACTGTATTCATCTTTTTCTTCTAGAGCTAACCCATCTAAGAATAAAGATACTCTATCTGAAGTTTCTCCTACATAGATTTGATTTTTATCAGTAACTACATCTTTTCTAATTAATACTTCACCATTTATATATGGAGTTTCATCAAATACATAAGATAGTGCATATATATATTTATGAAGTATTGGATTCTTTAATTGAATTCCACCAACAACTTCATAGTAATCTACGTTCTTTATTAATAAACGTCCAACTTTTGTAGAAGCATTAAAACTGTAAAATTCTGTTTGTCTAGGAGATATATTTATATATCCATAATATTTTGTATTTTTTCCTGCCGCAACATAAATTAATCTTTGGTCGATTCTAATTAATTTAGATGCATTTATGTGAACCCAAGAAGGAGATGGTTTATTGAATTTTAATGCACAGTCATTTACATTTTCAAAATCATCTCTTTGTACAGGATAACCTTCCGAGAATAACTTACCATAAGCTACATAAGGTACAGGATAAGTTTCTCCCGCCTTTTTAAGATTTGCGATAAATTGAAAGTTAAGCCCATTAAACACATTAGCTTCTCCTGTGTATAAATCAGCTTTTGCTATTGCCCAACATAAGTTAGCAGAATCCCAGTACATGATAGCTCCAGTAAGTGGATCAATACATAATTGATATGGAACTACGTCGTCTGTAGTTTGTGGTTTTTCTGTATTTGCTGGATGGTAAAAACCTTCGAATAATGGCTCCCATTTATCTTCTCTTGCAGGTTGATAAGATTCTATTTTTCTTACGCCTTCTTCTAAAGTAAAGCGTAAAGCATTTGAAGGGATCTCTGTTTGACGCTCTTGGAAAACGTCTTCGATATTTTTATATCTTTCATAATTTAAATATTTAAGAGACATAAATAAGGCATGCCATTCATCATTTAATAACTGTTCGCCTTGTTTCCCTAAATTAAATTTACGCGCCAAATAACTCACCACTCTTTTTATTATTTTTAATTTCTCTAATTACTATTACTAATTGAAAAGACCGTAGAGTTTACGGCCTTCTCAAATTACTTGTATGACATAGATATAGTACATTTAACACCGTGTACTGTTACTTTGTTTTTGTCTAATAATTTAAAAGCTAGTCCATTAAAACCTTGCAACTTTTGTATGTCAGAACCAGATAAAGGTATATCTATTTGACTACTGCCAGAGACATTTGGACAAGTAAAAGTCTTTAATAACGACAAGGTTAGTTTATCATGCGTTAATTTTTCTACTTCTGATAATTTTTTATACTTATGGCCATAACAGAGTATTGTTAAATTTTTTGGATCGGATTGATAAGGGAATATATTATACACATTATACAACGTTATCGTTGCTGATTGTGCATTGACTCCCGTAAAAGTTTTATCTATACGATCATCAAAGAAATAATATGCATAATAATCTTCTTGTTCTTCTTCAATAGTTATTTGAAGAGTTCTAGCAGCTATATTGCCACGCACATCGGTTACTATAACTTCTACAAACATTTCACCTGGAGCTATTGCCGTACAATAAGCTTCTGCTTTTCTACCACTTATAGCCCATGCGTTATCTCCTTGACGAGCTCCAGTTGTTACATAACGAACTTCCTTAGTCGTATATCTATTATTAAAAGTAGCGACAATCATAAATTTTGTCCCTACGACATACTTTCCGTTTTTCATACCCGTTGTCCTTGAATTATCAACCGTAACTGATGTAACAGAAAGAAGGCTTGGGTTGGTGTCTTGTGTTCCATTTGCAATCCAAGAACCTGATCTGGTTTCTACTTGCTTTCCATTTTTCATCGTTATTTTATAAGTCCCTGGATAATTTTTAGAGCATGGAGTATCTTGTTCTATACTTGGAAAATCATCCAAAATATTATCTACAATTCTTTCTCCAGTTGCTAAATTACCATTTGCGTCTCTACCGGACCATTCAAATTTTACATATGTAACTGGATAATTATAGTGTGAACTACCATGTGCATAAAGTTTCATGATATTCCCAGATATAGAAGATGCCGCCCAACATACTAAATAGCCATCACAAGGTTGACCTGAGTTTTCTTTCCAATTTTTACGAGTATCTGTAACTTGCCAATAACTATCTGTAACTTTTATACGGAAATATCCTTCTTGCCACGAAACTATTCCCGAAGAAACCTTCCAAGAGTAAGACCATGTTCTTGCAGTGGTATCTATGGTTTTACATTCCATAATAGGTTTCCCTACTGAATTGTATCCATAATATTCGATATAAATTTGTCGTAAATTTCTATTGTTGGTTACATTAAAATTGAATATAAATTCTGTACCGTCACTATTTACTGAATATGTTAATGTTGCCGAAGCAGCCATTAGTTACCACCTCCTTGTTAAGAAATATAAATATCTGTTGCATAAACTGCTCGAGCGGTAGGGGATTGACGAAGTTTTACACATATACCTAAATAATATTCACCCGTTAAACTCGAAATATCTAAGTCAATAGTTACTGTGTTTCCGGACAGACCACTTTGTAAACTTTTAGCTACTGTAGTTTTTACAGGATTAAGAACTGAACTAGCAGTACCTATATTTTTATTGGCAGTAGAGTAAGCACATATCGTATACTGGCTAAAACCATCTACCATAAATGATACGTCGAATTTAACAGTTAAACGAGTATAATTATTTAAATTAACTTTATTGTTAGTTGTTGCTTGTGAATAATAAGCCGAAGATCCACTCGTGCCAAATATAAAACCATATGTGGCATCATGATAAGTCCAACCACGATTATCGTTTAAATATAAACCATTGAATTCATTATTTGTTACTAGCTTTTTATCTTTTAATAAGTATTTTTGGCTTGGCGCAGGAGCTGGTGACTGTGGAGTTGATATCCCTTCTGGTTCCAAATCCGTAGATCTTAAAATAGTAGTTTGATTTTTTCTAATCCAAGCATTATCTTTTGTAGACCATGTAGCACTTTCTACAGAATCTGCACTAACTTCTCTAATGAATCTAAATTGAGCCCTTATAGCGTCTACTAAATCGTCCCATTCATAGAATATGTGGCCTCCTCTAGAACTATAATCACGAGGACCTCTTTTCGTTATTCCAACTTTGACATTTGGAATTTTATTTATAACTTCTGGATCACCAGCGAAAGTATTTGGATACTTAGATTTTAGCCCTTTAAATAAATCATATGCATATTTTTTGACATCATTGAAATCACGAGCTTGTAAATGATCAACATTTCCAACCAAGGTTCTCCATGCAGGCGTAACTTCAATCTCATAGGACTCTGCTATTACCGTAAGACGATTTCTTAGGTCGGTAACTTGAGATACAATCAATGGATTAATATAAGGGCAATTATCTAAAGATAAAGACGCATACATTACTGTGATAGTATCGCTTTTGATTTCTCTAGATGTATCTAATACGTACTTGAATTTTTTCTCTTCTATAATTGTAATATTATCATATGTTGTTGAGCCAGATTGTAATTTTAAATCTTTTATATTTAGCATTTTAATACCTTGAGTTGATACTTTAAATTCACAATATCCATTTTGCACATTTAATAAATCAAGATTTTTAGTATTGAAATTTAAAGACATATCAATCCATTTGTCATATTGATTATTATAATTCGAATAAGTCTCTGAAGATGTTCTAGTTGTATAATATCCTGGTTCCCAAACTTCTCTTGACCTACGTTCCCATCGATATTCATAAGTCCCATGATAATGAGGAACGTCTATGATATCATTAAATGAACATCCACTACAAGGCCATCTATTTGATAGGTATCCTACTCTTTCCCAGTAGTATTCAGTATACCAATATCCACTTACCCAATATGTATATGAATAATAATAACGAGCTTGAGGGCTATATATTGGTGTACTCACTTGACCTGCTGTTATACCCGTACCTGATGGTGTTATATTAACAAATGATTTACATATATTATTCTTATTTGATTGTGATATATTATAAGTTTTATTTTCCCACAAGAAACCAGGTGTGGCTTTAACTTTTAAACTTAATGTATAAGAAGCGGAATTCTTTAATATTTTATATGGAATTTTAATAGTTATAACATCATTTTGAGATGATGCCCAATTTGCACTAGATGGTTTACAAACTACTTCGTTATTGGTCCATGGCATACTTCTCATAAGGACATCACTCTTGAATTCGTTAAAAGAAACCCAAGATCCTTTTTGATTCCCATGGCTAAAAGTGGGAACACTCTGTTCAGAATTAGGGATTTCTATTAGTTTATATGCATTTGTATATGCTTTTATTGTATTTTTTCCAATCTTTAAGAAATTATCTAAATGGCTTTTATAATCAACTATCACTTCTCCATCTGAAATTAAATCGGTGATAGGAATCATACCTAAATCTATCGGCTCATTGTTATTTATTTTTAAGAATAATTCATCCATTCTATAGTTCATTGCTTTCATTGAATTAGACACTATATCTAAATTGTATAAGCTTTCGTTTTCAAATAAAGAAGCAAACTTATAATAGAAATTAATTTTATGGTTAGGATAATTTTCTACATTAACAAAACCATGGTTACTTGTATAGCAATCAGCTTTTTTGAAGTTTGGCAAATCTGTATCTTTTAATCTCTGTGGTCTAAATATAGGCAATTCTCCTGCAATAGAATAAGAATTAGAATTTTCTGTAGCTATACCTATTGCATAATATTTATAAATACCAGGTTCTAAGTAAGCGCCTTGATAATGTTCAGGTCTATTTATAAAAAAGCCATTATCTGAAACATATCCTCCATTATTAGTAATTGGAACGTTTTCTGTAAAGTAGTCGCTTGTTGATCCATTCGCAAATTTGTGAATATGATAAACATTTTTTCTATAGTTATCCATATAATGTGGGATTGTGTACCAGTTTCCACTTTTGTTAACAAGGAATACAGTTTGTGCTTTAAAATCTAAATCATCTATTCTAATTTCTCCTCGTTTAGTTACATTTAATTCTCCGACTTTGTAACGTGCCCAAGATGTTTGAGTTGCATCTTCTCCAAGAGCCATCCACCATACATGCCCACTACGGTCGGACCAAGAACTCTGTACGTTATAAGTTAATTGCCATTTGCCTTGATGTTGTTTTATTTGAATGTTTGGACTATAAACACGCGCTCTACATCTTAATTCGTCCATATAGTACCCTTCTTGAAGATATGATCCGTTATTTTGTTCATGGCCTATTACAAAATAAGTACAAGAACTTGCATAACAGTGTCCAAATAATAAGAATAGTTTTGGTTTAAATGTAAAAGTGATAGTATCTCTATTCCCTGGATAAGCAACTTCTTTATCACCTTTTTCTATCTTATAAATACTATCAGATACTTTTTTGCTCAAATCGAATCTTTCGAATAAAGAACGAGAATTTCCTGTAACTGCTATTTCAAAATTCGGATTACGAGTTTCTAATATTGCTTTATCCTTCGGTGTTATTATTTTTACTTTGGAGTTAACATTAAATTCTTTATTTGAAACTATATCACTAGTACTATAAATGCTAGGATGATTATAATAGTCTGGGTAGTAAAAAGCTATTATTGATATATTGGAACCTGCCGGATAATTACTTATATCAAAAGCCATTGTATATTTTTCTTTTTTAGCATTATTATTAACGGCTTTCCCAAGGTTATCTACATAATCTCTAGGGATTAAATTATGCCAACGTCTATCATTATAGAATACCCATGACTTACCGTTTTCTGCATCTCTTCTTTTGTTTCTGCTTTTATTAACAACCTTACCATTGGCATCTGTAACAATTAAGCATACATCAATTACTGGTGTTGGAGATATTGCTCCGAAAGACATATTATAAACAGGGTTTTTATATTCTATAGTTATAGCGTGTCCATCTATTTTCTTTATGTTAATATCAAGAGCTGGCGGAATTGGAGGAATTACGCACATCTCAAACATTTCTGTTGCCGGCATTTCGTCTGCACTTAAATCTGAAGAATATACGTAAGTAGATCCATATTTCTTTCTCTCTTTTACATAGAATCTTATTAGATCTCCGCCCTCTGCTTTATCTAGCCATTGTAATGCATAAAAATTAGCGAAATCAGCATTGGCTTTTGGATCTTTTAATTCCATTACAAATGTTGAACTTTTATTTTTAGATTGGAATAAATGGCTATCTTCATCAAAATCTTTTAGCACATAAGTAGACATACTTCCAGATAGATTATCTAATAAAGCACTCTTCAATAATGCTTTGTTGTATTCCATATAAGAATTTCGATATCCGTCACAACTATATGTAGCCGTTATTACATCACAACTTTCAACAGAATATATGATTTGATAATCATTTATATTGGTACTTGTACCTTTAAATTGTATTTTGTGACCTTCTGATAAAAATAATTTCTCTCCAGAAGTCATGTATGAAATCTGTGGTTTTGGTACAGATTCTATCCAATTTTCTAATGCGAAACAACTATAGTGACGAGTATATGTATAGTCATTAATATCTGTTATTTTGAATTCAATTGTTTTAACTCCAGGGCTAGTTATTTGACCATATGACCAAGTGATATAATCTACATAATTATCGGTCTTAACATTGAAGACTTTATCATTAACTTTTATTGTCAATGATTTAATAGTGTTCATTATTTTTATATTTAAATCGAAAGTTATATAACTTTTGTTTGAAACAAAGCAGCCAGATTGTAATGCACAGTCATCTTTTTTTAATTCAGGCAGTAATTCGATTTTACTAGCATTTTCTACGCCGACAACTTGAATATAAATAGCTCGTTTTGTAGTAGTTCCTTTATCGTTTTTAAGGACTACAGAAAGTTTATGAGTTCCTATATCATTAAATTTTAAGGATGTAGAAATATAATTATTATAATTTTCAGGATCTATATCGACTTTTTTAATTTCTGCATCATTAAGCTCATAAGAAATTTGTGTAACTTTTCCTACTGTAGATATCCAAGAGGTATATATTTCTGAATATGAATTTGCTTTTATTACGGCATTTCTAACATATAATTCGTTTACTTCAAACCAAGATCCGTAAGATTGCACTTTGAAGTTTATATTTTTTGTAGAGGCCGCCCCCGACTTATCTTTAACTACAGCTGTTAAAGTATAGTTACCAGGCAGATTTAATATGCCTAAATCATACCAGTGTATATTGTTTGGATTTTCTATAGTATGACTTCTTCTCTCTGGTCCATCTAATTGATAAGTAATTGATTTTGTTCCAGCAGAACTAATTATGTTTGTATATATAGATAAAGAACCTATAGAAGCATAATACGTATTGTTTATAGAATTACTTTTCGCAGAATCTATATACATATCTTGAATGTATAAAGTAGAATCATTGTTCTTTACTGTTATAGTTTTTATTTCAGATTTTGCAAGCTGATTGGATACATAATAATCAAACTTGATATTATAATTATCTGAATACCCTTTACTTATAGTGTTTTTTAACATCTTTGGTATAACTATGTCAGTACTTGCCCATTTAGTAGCAGTAAGATTAACATCCTGTAATGGCTGCCAATTTCTTTCAGTTAAACTACCAGAAAGTTTAACAACGGCATTCTTATTGGTTTTGATACCAATAGTACATCTACTATCTATATTATAAACTTTTGATTGTATATTATACTCAGTAATTAAACTCAAGATATCACCACCTTTTATCAAATGAATTATTCTTGTGTTGGATTTTCTTCAGTAGGATTTTTTAAATCATCTAAATCCTTTCTCAGATTTATTACAGTAGTATTTAATTTCTGTATTTCATATAAAAGTAATTTTATAACTTGATTCAAGTTGAATTGCGTTTTGTCGTCTTGTGTATATATATAATTTGTATTTACAAATCCTGGAGTGTTTATACTTGCTATATTAACCCCTTCAAAATTAAAAGTGAAAGAATTAATTATATCTTCAATAGTAGTAAAAGTGTTTCCATTATTTGAGGCAGATATATTATTATCATATATCTTACTTTCAAGTCTACTGATTTTATTTAAATTCGTTTCCAGATTTTCAATGTCAGTAATTTTATGTGAATGATTTTTGTCTTCTTTCGTATCTATTTGCTGTTGCAGTAAAGAAACTTTTCCATCTGTATAATCATTTACATTATTTGTACATGTTAAAATATCATCATCTATTTCTTTTGAAATCAAGACTCTTAGACTAGATTCTGGTTTTAATAAATTTTCAAAGTTTTCATTACTAGATGTATTTACTTGAGCTATTTTATTATCTGTATAACCTTTAGAACTGCTATATGTTTCAGCTGTTTTTGATTCTATTAATTCTATCAATTCCGAAGATGTTATACTTAAATTCTCATTTGTATAATCTTGTGATGCTGATATAGACTCTTGTTTGGATTGATTTATTTCTATACTAGTTTCAGTTTTGACTATATTAAGAGACTCGTCTACATATTGTGTTAGATCAGACACAAGAGTTTCGTTATTCGTTTGAATATCGTTACTTATTTTATTTTCTAATTCACTCTTATTCTCTTGTAATTTAGTGTCAGTATATTCAAGAGTATCTGACTTAACAGAATCCACATATTCTACAGTTGTGGCTTCTTTTCTATTTGGTCCAATATATAAATTTTCAGCATGCATATCGATATGAGTTCCAGAATCATCTCTATAAACATGAAATATACTTATACCATCTTCATCTTTAATGTTCAATCCAATACCATTTATTAAACCACCATCTATACTTCCTGCTTTTATATGTGTACCATTAAAATAAAAATGTTCTTTTCCATTTTCATCAGTTGATGTATATATACCTTCCATTGTACCGTTACGTGTTAAAGCGTTAAAAACAGATTCATGATCATTATTTAATTTATTTTCTATTTGAGCGACTGTATCTTCTGGAGATAATTCCCATGGGTAAAGTTTATCAGTGTTATATAGGCTTATTTCCGTTATATAAAATTCTGATAAAGCCATAGGCTCTACTCCAATTAATATTTTAATAGACTCTGTATCATCTAATGTCTCGAATGTCAAAGAAATTATTTCAGGATCTGATGGCACGTCTATGGAACTAATTTTAATTGTAGTACTAGTATTGTTTTTATCTAAAGACGATACTTTTATATAAACACATGATCCCGTATATTGTTCATCGTATACGTGTCTACATAAAAAAGACAAAGTATAATGTGATTTCTTTTCGATTGGATAAGAAGTCTTTTGAAAGATTCCTGCAGATGTATCAACACCTTCGGTCTCTTTATAACTTTTTATACGTAACCAATTTTTATTCATGTATTCAGTTACTTTTAAGTCATTTAAAAAATTATAATTTTCTTCGGTGAACCCATCGTAGTTTAAGCGCCAAAAATTTGAATTTTGAATTAAGTTTCTTACAAATGGTTTAGTCTCTCCTACTACTATCCATTTATTTTGCAATGCATTCCAAGATTTTATTATAGGTACTAGGCCACTAGAATCTACCCATAAACATCCGTCTTCTGGATTTTGAGGAGGCTCTGTATTGTTTTGTAAATCATTTACGTTTAGCAATGTTATTCTTGCTGAAGTTACGCAAACTCTTTTATCGTTAATGATTTTATAAGCATCAACTTGAATTATACATTTTTGCTTGAAATCATTTTTTGTAAAATTGATAACCGATTTATTTCTATGTTGTTCTCCCCACAAAACATCTTCAATATATGAATCTGCGTCGCTAGAGAATTTATGCCATTCAATATCTGTAAACAAATCTGTTATTCTTTCTGAGTTTTTAAAAACATTAAATATCAAAGTAGTTTCTATATCATATGGATGAAACAAATTTCCATTAGTGCTCACTAATTCTGATTGATACAAAGATATCTCATTAATTTTTTGTAATGTGATAGTAGCTATAGCTAATGAATTATTCAATGGCATAATATCACCACCTATTTTGTGTACGAAGTTCCGTTAGAAATATTCATTGCATTTATTTCATAAGCAGTATTTAATACTTCATCGTGATCGGATTCATCTAATCCTAGGTCAGCTAATAGTAAAGAAGCTGTCATTAAATCTTCTTCAGAAGGACTATTTGTTAATAAAGCCTCTCTTTCACTCGCTGATATTTTAGATAATTTATCTACAACAACACACTGGAACATATTGATATTATCAACACAGTCAGAATTTATAGGGAATATTCTGCTAGATTTATGTAAATCTTCTATTGGTAAATCTTCAGTCATTTTTTGCTGCTTGAATTCTCCTGTAGGTTCTAGCCATATATTCCAAGTAGTTGAACCATCTGACGAAACTTTAAACCAATAATAATCAAAATTATTTTCATATCTTTCATCGTGTGATTGTAATATTTGACCTTGATATTTTACCATACAAGTCAAAGTTGTACCTATTGATTGAATTCCTTGGTAGATTTTATCCCCATTACTAGAATGGATATATGCTTGTACATTATCTGTATCATCGTGAACAGTTTCTAATGCTGAGAAGCTTATTTTATCATCGCTAGATGTATAAACAGCTTTTATAACATTAGATCCAGTTATCAATGCAGGATGTATTCTTAAATAAAAACCGCCTCTATTGCTATTAGTTAACTCTGTTGAGTAAACATTATAGCTCGCATCGTAACGTGTATATCTACGTATTTCAAACATGTTTTTTAAACTGTAAGAATCATTGTTTTGTTTTGTTCCATCTAATAAAATCCAACCTTCTCCATTAGCGCTTCTGATGTACCAATATAGAGTAGAAGACTTTTCCCCGTTTTCTATCTCTGCTTGCACATCTATTTTATTTCCATTTTTATAATGAGAGCAATATAAGTCTATATATTCTGGTGAACTATTATATATAGTGTTTCCATTAACAGAGTTTATAACTAGCTGATTTGTTCCTTGTCCTGTAGATAAACATGATAAGTCTATTTCATAAGATTGTTTAACATGTATTTTAGCAAATGGATCATAGAAATCAAATCTACATATTATAGTCACAAAACTATCTTTAGGTATAAAGTTATTTTTAATTACAAGGAATCTTTTATCAGAAAATAATTTGTCTCCATTAGTGTAATCATATCCAAAATTTGAATTATAATTTGGATCTATTAAAGTTTCTGTTCCATTTGCATCTCTTAAGTACCAATATAAATTATTTGTATTTATATATGCAGAAGACACATTATTATCTCCTGGGTTACTTAGGTCTGGATATTCCACCGGACTAAATAAATCTGGATTATATTCATTTAATGTACCAGTAGCTCTAGTTATAGAACTGGCTAAAAGATAAGGTCTTAATACTAAATTGTTTCTTCTCCAGTCTGGAGAAAATGGATTTGCTTCAGCACCTGTTAAATATACTTGATTTTTACCGCCAGTTACAACAGAAATGCCGCCGGCTAAAGTGGCGGCATCTGTTTGGTCTGTAATAGTAATTGATGCAGTTGCTAATATGCTTTTATCATTTAAATTAAATATATTTGCCAAAGGTATTCACCTTCCTTTATTATTTTAATGAAGCCATATATGCAGCATACATGTTAGTTACAAAGTTAGTTTCTGCTGCGCCTGTTAAAAAAGCACAATGGAAGACAGCTCGTTGAAAAACATCTTCATGTGTTACGTATAAATCTTTTATACCTGCCGCATGTCTTAGATTCCATTCTGCATCACTTTTTGGATCATTTGAACTTCTGACCCATTTAAAATATTTCATATCTACTGTCTCTGTAATATCTACACCATTCTTATATACTTTTGGCTTTAGAAGTAAAGCTAATGAAGGGGCAACTACTAAGCCGTTAGAACTTTGAATTTCTAATACGTATTTATTTATTTCATCGTCTATAGATTCTTCTTCATCAGCTTTTAATTCTAAATCATAACCAGATTCTCTTATCTTTTGTATGATTTCATCTATTGATAAATCATAACGTTGATAACCATTATTCCATACTGGGCTAACAGTTTTCTTTTCTTGCCAATCTTTATTCATGGTCGTAATCTAAATAAAAGTATATACTTTTTAATTCGTTACGTATATTTGAAGGTATAGGTCCAATATTGAATGTAATATTTTTATAATTTGATGTATTTCCATCTGATCCAGAGTTTGCAGCGCCTGAAATATCACCTAAATAGATACTACCTTTTTCTAGTTCGCCATCAGTATCTATTGAGTCTATTACTTCACCATCTATTTCAAGAGTAATTAATTTCAATAGATAGCTATCTTCATAATTTTTAAATGCTATTATTAATTGAGCATTTTTAATATCGGCAACATCTTCGGTGCCATAACGATTATTCCATACTCTAATTCTTTTTGTAATATGATCTCCAGGAATAAAGCTTCCTTCTTCTGTATAGTTTTTATATTGTACATATTCATGATTTTCTGTATCGATTTCTTCTAAAATTGTCCAAGAAATTTTAGGTGATTGCATTTATATCACTCCCTTTATAGTGGTCTATTTGAATTAAATGCTAATTTTAATCCTGATATATAGATTTTATCCCCTGTGCTAAAATCATCTTCTACTAATATTTCCAGATAAGAAGTATTGTTGTCGAGATCAGTTATTTTGTAATGAAGATCTCTTAACCAATAACTATCAGTATTCGCTCTGCTGTTATGATAGAATATATTGATATAATCATCTTCAAAAATATTATTTAAGTTATATGTCAATTTATTTTCTATTAATTCAACAGATTGATTTATATGATCTAATGATTTAATAGCGTTTTTAATTATAACATTTGGTAATTGCCCAAGTTCTATAACGCTATTCGAAGTCATATAGTCTTCTTTATCGTCAGCCAATTGTTGAACTTGACGTTCTGTTTCTTCAACTCTGTTATCAATATTGTCTTTGAATATATTTAAGTCAGTAACAAAGTTAGTGATAGTTTCTCTATATGAAATCAAAGTATCTCCTAGATCGTCAAAAATATTGTTTACATGGTCATAAGAATATACATTTGTTGTGATTTTGTAATTTACTACTGTTCCTATCTCATAATCTTTTAATAATTTGATTTTATTACATAATGCAGATTTCTTTCTAAGGAAATAAGCTTTGTCTATAGTTTCAGTAGTTGTTTCTATAGGTCCAATTAACATTGTATTGTCTATAGAATCTTCTCCAAACACATTCGCATTTTCTTTAAAGAATCCATATTCTTCTATATAATCAATACCTTCTGTTAATTTTTTACCGTCAGCAAAAAGTTCTAATTGCTGCTCATCAAAACGATAGTGAATGCCATCTGGTAGTTCAACTATGAAGTTGCTATCTATATTTACATAAACGAAATCTTCATATACAAAAGTAGCACTTCTTTCTAATTTTCTTATTGTTGGAGTAGCACAAACTCTTCTTTCTACTATAGCTTCTACGAATAAATCATTAGACCCATCATATGATCTATAATCATGAGAATCCGCTTTTAACCCGGCATCTAATGGCTCTGTTAGCATAAAGCCAATTCCAGAATTGTCATAATCTCCATTGAAATAATTAGATATATAATCCCAATTCCAGTTAAAATTATCCATAACAGCTGCCGATATTTCTTCAGGTAAATCACCATTTAACAAGTCATAAACAGTTATCTCTTTGAACTGATCTTCATGTAAAAACATTTGATTAACCATTATTGATAACTCTTTAGCGCCTGGAGTAAATAACATATTCAAATCTTCGAATCTATCGAAGAAGAAATATTGATATTTATTTGGATACCCAGTTTCTTTATTAACGCCTAGCTTGTTTGCTGCACGAGAATCGAAATAAGCTATTCTAATATTAGTTTCTGGATCTATTTCATAGAAATATTTTTCTTCTATTCCTTCGTAATATGTTGAAAATACTTTAGTGTTTTTTGAATTAACATAATTCATTCTATTAACTGGAAGCCACATAAAATGACTATCTTTATATTTAATTGTATATATAATACGATCTCCTGGTATTATCTTATCTTCAAATTCAGATATTCTTTCTAACGTTTGTAAAATTCTAAAAGCTTTACCTTTGATTTTATCAGTATCTTCTTTAGTATCTTTTTCTAATTCTACTTCTTCGTAGTCACGACCTAGCACCAATCTAACATTATTTAAGTAAACGGTTAATTCACCTTCACCAATATAATATTCTATAGAAGTTTCAAAAAGTAAATCCGCATCGGATTCCACTTTAAAATCTGTAGTTATATCTATAACGTCTTTGTACGTAAAACTATCTACTGATCTCCAACAGTATAGAGTATTATCTAATGAATTTAACCATAAACAATTTTCTTTTGGATGCTTAGGTTCTCTTAAATGTATGATTTGTAAATCATCAAAAGGTATTCCACATAAAAATAAGCATCCATCTTGAGCAGTATAAACATTTCTAATTGATCTTAAATCATCTTTTATATACATATAAGCATGTTCTACTGAATTGTTAGTGTCTTTAAAATAGCAATCTATTTCTAAATATGCAATTAATAATTTAAAATCAGAAGGCATCATTTTAAATGGAGAAGGAGAGCTATCTGTAGTACCTTTATTGATTCTTATTTTATAGTCATTGTCTATATATATAGTATCTATACGTTTTGCTGTATAATAATAAGTTACATTTAAATTACGTGAAAGAGCTCCTGCGATAGAAAGTGTTCTATCTATTACTCCTCTAACACGAATAAAGCTATCTCCTGGTATCCCAGGATCTTGAATTTCAATACCGGAATCCTCTGGATCAAAAGAATCTGAATATTCAACTGGCAATCTTCTATTCAAAGAATAAGGTTTATGACTTAAAGTGATTGTTCTATCGTCAGATACGTCTACATTTTCTTTGTATTGGAATAACTCTGGAGGCTCTATATCTAAAGTAGCGCCTTCAATATAAAGTTCGTTTCCATCATTATCTATAACAATTCCCGGTGAAACTTTTATGCAAAAATCTACTTCATTTACAATAGTTTCAATTTCAAGACCAGAAGAGATCCCTGGTCCTCCGACACTTATTCTTTCTTTATTAATTTGCTCTTGAAGATATTCAAAATTTTCTTGTATTTCTTCAGGTCTAATTCCCTGTGAAAAATCTATAACATTTAGAGCCAAAAAGTATCGCCTCCTTATTCTTCGTCTTCAAAAAATATAATTGGATAGTCTTCTCCAACTCTATATTTGTCAAGAGCTTTCAATATTTGATCTTTATATTGCTCATATTTCTTTGGCATTTTTACTATTAATGTATTACTTTTTCTATATGGTCTACCATTTACATGGCCTATATCTAATAAATCATAGTCATCTAGAACATCTTCTACTAATCCTCCACCTAATTGTCTCATATCAATAATGTTTGTGGAATCATATAGCTGTTTGATTTTAACAGTAAAGAAATACGTAGAAGGGTTATTCGTTTCGCTTGGAGTATTACAGTTACATGGTGCAACATCTATAGCTGTTTGATCTATTTCTCCAACATCATAATATAACTTTTCTTCTATAGAATCATAATATACATGGTAAGTAGCATCTATTGCTTTGGTTTTACCATTGATATTTTCTTCTATATTTGGTATAATTAATTCCAAGTCTCTGTATATATCTAATGATTTAGCAGTACTTTTTATAGGTGGATAAATTTTAATATGTAAATTGCTATCTATTTTATTAATGAAAATTTGATCAGAAATATCACATTCCATCATGTAGTATAATTGATCCATATAATATATTTTTCCATCTGAGTATATTGATATCCAACCATCTGGTTTAGTATCTTCTGAGTATGAACATATTTCATCTACTCCAGGTTTCTTCATCTCAAATTTCAAACGTCCATTTACTATATCAATGCATTCTATATTTGGCCCAGAAACCAAATCACTTTGCGAGATAGGCAATGACGTGTTATCATCATATAAATTAACTTGATAAATATTATAATCCTCTGGAGCCAAATTAAAGTATTCATTCAATGATCTGCTAGAAATGAATGATGATTTTTTATATAATGTATCATTAACAACTTCATAATCTGGAACATCATAAGTTATCCATTCTTTTATATCAGTTGTACTTTTGTAACTCATCATATGTACATACATTAAAACTTCATATATTAAGTCTTTATGTTTTACAGGATCTTTTAATATACTATTATGACTAACAATTTCAAAGCCTCTTCCTATATGCTCAATTATAACGACTGGAGCTAAATTTCCATTAAACATATTATAAATATTAACGCCAGGCTTTTTAAATACACTATAATCTAAATTGAAATACACATCGCTTGTTACATGATTTTGAGTGGTTAATATAGGATGTGCTAACTCAAATTCTTTAAAACTACCTGTAATAGTCATAGTCTCTGGTCCAAAACTCATATTCATAGCAGTTTTAAATTCATCATAATAATCACAGCCTACCCATACATTTATATGATCATCTAAAAATGATGATATATTTGCTGGTTCTTGTGTTGTTCTATCAAGAACTTTACCGTTAAAAGTTTCAAGGAATATAAAGTCTGCATTCATATAATCCATATCTATTAACGCTGTAGGCTCCATTGAATTATTGTTTATTGATACATTCATAGGAACGTATCCTCTGGCTGAAGGATTAACAAGTATTTTAGAAAGTCTGTTGCTTAAATCTAAACTATCTGCGTCATCTATACATGCTATATTCATATTATATCTTCTACTAGATTTATAAGCCATACATTTTCTTATTATAGCCTGATATCTAAATTTATAAGGATCAAATTCATATTGAGATTTGAAAAGAGATTTATCTGTAGTTGGGTCATAATACCATAAGTTATGTATAGAGTTTGTTCTTTGTTGTCTTTCATCGAAATAGTATAGAAATATTTGTTCTTCAACTATTTGTTGTCTTGGCGTAATTGGAGTCATTAATGGTTTACCATTTTTTGATTGTAAAAAACGCCAACAGATTTTTATATCTATTTGAGGTTCTAAATTATCTATGTTTACAAAAGCTAATGGTATATTTAAATCAGTATCTATTCTAGATTCATTAGTGAAACTTATTTCATGATTTGAAGGATATATTTTCATTAATTATCGCCTCCCGTTCCGATTACGATATAGCCATTATATATTGGAGTTTTATTTGTATTTACATAACGAACTTCATTAACAAATCGATAATCTTTTAAAGAATACCCTATGTTATCATATATCATAGAACATTCTTCACCTGGTTTCACTGAAATGTCTACTTCGTAACTATTTAAAGCATAACGATAATTTAAGCAATAACTTTTATCTTTCAGATAATCTACTACTATATATTTATAATTGCTTATATCTTGAAGTCTTATTTCTCCAATTTCTTTATTTAAATATCGTAGATCTTCTTCAAAGAATATATCATAAGAATCCGCACAAGCATTTAATGAATCGAATCCTTCTTTTTCGATTTCTAATAATCTATCTAAATCCCACTTGCTATTCTTTTTAATTCCATACACAATAATTGATCCTTCTATATTTACTGGTTTATCTTCTAGGAATATAGAATAAGCCGGCTCAAAATATTCTCTTTCTGTGTTTGTGAACCAATAATGTTTTTCTCCATTCTTGTAATAATAGCGATAAGAGCTAGATAAATCAAATGGTAGTCCGTCTTTGTCTAGGACAATTATTGGAGACTTAACAAATGCAGGTACGTGTTTTTTAATAGTGTTTTCTATTGTAATAACTTTGTCTTCATCTTGGTGATTCGTTATAACTAAATTTTTTATTATACCATTTATGTTTCTAAATAAATCTAAAGTATTGCCTTCTATGTGGAAAGAACCTACATTTATATTGTTCGGATTGTATATATTTAAATCACCATTATGATAGTCATAATGATAGAAAACATTTGTTGCGATATTTAAATCATATAAACCATAACTCTTTTCTTGGTCTTTAAATATGGTGTATTCGATAGGAGAATAATGATCAGTTCCTGGTACGAATTTAACGTTCCCATCGAATTCAAAGCTTTTTATGTTACTTAAATTAAAAGTTATATAACTAGAATCAATTGTAGCTACATTTTCAAAATCTGGAGTAGTTCTTACGTACTCATTTTCTTTGGATGACGTAATAGTTATTTTTGATATACGACCTTTCGTTCCTTTAAACTTCAAAGAAACCTGATCGTTCTTCTTCATGATGAAACTTCCATTTTTTCTGAGTATATTTTTCTCTTCGTCAACGATTCTCTTATCGTCATGTAGAAAAATATATGGTACCATGTCAGAGTCTACAGATTCATATTTTAAAAAGTATTCTCCTTTATCTAAATTAATTTCTATCTGACCTATTTCTGCTGGTCCATTGCAATCAATTAATTCAAAACCATCTCTGTGAAAATCTATATAGCCGCCGTTAGTATTTCTCATGTTTACTATCCAGTTATAAGGAATAGAAGCTGCTACAGAAATATTGTTTATTATGTTGTCTTTATTAGAATAATATCCAATAAAATAATTATCGAAATCGTAATTTCCAACATAAGTACATACTGTTTGATCTCCTATCATTACAGAATAAACATTTTTGTTTTTATTAAGAACCATTTTTAAATTTTTAGTAATTGTTCTTGCATATGCTGAACTAAATGTACCTATGTTTTTCTGCATATCGTTTTCTTTTAAAATAACTTCTAATGACCTATGATTCATTTTAAATAAAAGCACAGAGTTATTATTTGTTAATACATGATTAGTTGCATTTATTAACATTATTCCGAACCCCGTATTGAAATAATCTAGATCTACAGTTATTTGGCAGGACCCTGAATAAATATAATCGTCATATAAAATGTCTTGTTCATAAAAGACTAAACCAGTTTTGCCTGATTTAACTCTTGATTTAGATTGTAACAAAATATCTCACCTTCTTTTAAAAAAGCCCCTATGAGACTAGGAGCTTTTAATTTATATTATTTCTATATTTATACCAGACATATTTATCGAAGATTCTCTAGTTTTTAATATTATTTTAAATTGTAAGAATCTCGTATTTATTAAGTCTATTTTATTTTTAATTTTGAAATCTGGAGTCAATTCTATTTCTCTCCATCCATTCCATACATCTAATCTACTTGCATCTCTGGAGCACCTAATTTGTATTGTTACATCTTTTATATTACTTATCTCTTGAATATCTATAGATTTTACACTACAATTCAGTTTTTCTTGCAAATCATATACTTTTGATAAGATATGCCCAGAGTTTTTTGTCTGAATAGTTAATGGATTATCATTAGTACTAAAGTATTCTGCAAGTACGCATATATCATTTATATATTTGTATTTAGGTATTTTAACTTTTAGTCTAACATATTTCTTGATTAAGTTTTGATTCAAATGGAATGTATTCTTTGTTATATTTGAAGCACAAACTATATAATCGCCATTTTGTTTGTTACAAGTTTCTACTGTTATAGCAAAACCTTTCATATTATAAAAGTCTACATTATTTATTTTGAATATAAGTCTTTTAATATTCTCAACTTCTCCTACATATATTGGAGGAGTAATTAATGTTCCTTCTAAATCTGTTGTATAAATATAATTTGGATTAACACCTATATTTGTTAAACCGCATTCTTTAAATGTATTGTCATCATTAAACTCTTTTAAAGAAGTCATATACCAATCTACAGATGACGTTACTTTAAAGTTACCATCAGACATAAGACCTGCATAATATGAAGTATAATCATGTTTTGAGTTGATGCTCATTCTGTAATAAGATCCTTGAGTTTTTCTTTCTGATAAATCAAGGCCCAATAAAGAAATGTTTTTCGTATGATATTCATAAATACTTTCAGGTACATCTGATATTATTATATCATCGATTGACCCTGAGCCTTGTACTATAAGATAATAATCTACATTGTCTTCTTTATATAAAGATGTGTGTCTTATATCCGTTTCATCAAATTGAATTTCTTTATCTATTTCTATATTAAGAGCCATATTTATTTTTGTGCCCATATATCCTTTGTCTTTACCTATGTAAGTTATTAATTCTGGACTAGCATAAAAACTAATATAATTCATTTTTTCTTTATCCAGATACTCTGTGATATTAATATAAGAATAAGCTCCCTGTATTTCCGATGTAAAATTTAAAGCCAGTCCATTCCAGCCATCTATTAATTCTATCTTCATACCAAAATTAGACCAGTTTTCGAAAGTGTCACATGACGTTAAGTTATTTAATTTCGAAACACCTTTTACAATATTGTTTGCACAATTATAATGATAAATAGGCTCTACATCATAAAGAACCATTTCGCTATTAGAAATATAATTATTTGTTTCTTTATATGTAGTTATTTCATTTCCTGAAACATCTATATTCTTTGATGTATAGTATATATTATTTTTTATACTATCATCTTTGTCTTCGCTAAATAAATAGTATTCTTTACCGTTTAAATAATAATAGCCTGTCTTAACTAAGATACTGTCTTTTTCAATATATTTATTTAAAAGTAGAACATCATTTTCTACTTGCCCTTCAAAAGTCTCATTATCACAAGAAACATATACCAAGTCGGCGTCTTCATATCCTTCAAAGTTAAACATATTCTTGTGTGCCCCATGTGGCTGATCTTTTAAATTATAAGTTTTATAATGTTCATATCCCTCAATATCAAAGTCAATCGCACTATATAAATAATCTAAGTTGAAAATTAAAGCTACGGGTTTTTTAATAGAATAAGTTATATATATAGTTGTTCCACTTTCAACAAGAGTTCGGTCTCCCCAAATGATAATACCTTGCTCTTTTAATAATTCATAGTTATCAATAGCTAACTCGTATTTATCTTCTATCGGTTTGGTACTTAAATGATATATAGTATCTATATTTGAATACGTTAATTTATTAAAGCCGTCTGATTTTATATAAATTTCTTCATGCTTTATTAGATGTTCTTTTTCTTCAGTACCATTATAATGATCGTATTTTATACTGATATCTGGATTACAAACAGAGACAGAAAATTGCTCCGTATTTAATATTGTGTTATCTGATAGCGTATATGAATCTTTAAGATCTATACTTGAACTTAAATTATGGCTTTCATTTATATTAAATAAACTTGAATCATATGAAGCGTCATTTAATAAATCAACTGCACAATATATTGCTATCATTGAATCAGCTGTACCGATTGACCAATCTAATAAATCATAGAACTCTGCATTCTTTGTTTTGTCATTATGGAAACGCACATCTAATTCAGCGCGTTCGTGTTCATCAAATAAACTAATAGTATAGAACATTGTTTTTTGACTATTGATTTCTTTATCAAAGTTATAAGATATAGGTATATTTCTAGTGTCTTGAATATAAATATTTTTTTGATTTATAGCATTATATATTTGAGAGTCAGCTGTATAAAGACTTATATATTCAAATGCAGCTACTGTACTATACCCTATGAATTTTGCACCCCTGAAACCGAATATTCCGCCAAGATAACTAGGCGCATCAATTTCATATTTCAAAACATTTAAATTACTTGCAACATCCCTAGCCGTTATTGCAACTAAAGTATTGTATGGAGTTCCGCCCGGATTGCTTCTACTAACAATTAAACCTTTTGCTATACGACTACAGTATATAGTATCATTTAATAAATTTAAATCTGGGATATACTTTCTAACCATTTCTTCAAGAGAAAGAACTTTAACCATATTCGATACAGTCCCACATACTTTAACCATTGTTGCTACATCGTTGTTCTTGATTTTTACTAAATAAGTTTTTTCTAACTCATTTTTTGTACTTATATTAGTTAATAATTCATGTTCATCGAATTCGTCCGATGAATATATTTTAATGCTATCTATTGTATTAAAGCTCGATAAATTTATTGTAAACGAACCGTAAGATTCATCTGGTTTATTTGTTACGCATTTATAACTGTCATATGGAACATATCTCTTTTCTGAAATTACATTATTGTTATCGTCTTTTTTTATTAAAGTCATATATCCATTTGTTTTAACATCAAATACACGTTTACAGTTATTTCTGCTCGGTATGTCTTTACTTAAATAATATAAATCTATTGGATTTTCACTTATATAAATTCCATATATTTTTGGAGAAAAGCCTATAGTTGTTTTAACCTCTACAATTAATTCATTATTATAGAAGTTGCTTAGTTTTAAAATATTATTAATGCCTGGAACTGGCTCTAGCTTACCGTGTTTAGTTCTAAAATTAATAGAATAACATGTATACATAAAGTTAGTAAAGAAAACATCGTAGTCGCTAGATACTTCTATAATAATATCTATGTCATCTGATGATAACATTTCTTTCAATTCAAAATGAGTTTTACCAGTAAGGTCTTCTACATAAGCTTCTTCGCCACCAATTTTAATAGTTGCTTGTATCTTTGCTGGATTGTTCTTAGTGTCAATATCGAAAGATACCATATTTGCATTTATTTTTAATGAAAACATTTTGTTTAGATTAGAATAATCTTCTCTAACAACGTACTCATCTTTAGAGTTCCAATAACATCCATTACCTCTTAAACAAGAATTAGGTATTTTGATTTTTTTACAGTCATGATAGTATCTTAAAAATAATCCTGCCTTATTAATTAAATCTACTTTACCTGTAGCTTCAGTGGCATTATTTTCTAACATAAAACCATCTTGTGTAGTATAATCATTTATAAATCCTTTAAAACTCATAAAGTTTTCTGTACGCACAATTTTTTGTTTATTGATATTGCTTACAATTTCTCCGTCATCATTAAAAATAAAATTTCTATAAACATCTAATAAATCAATTGCATCTTCCACTTCTTCTGTATCTGCATTTATATAAATTACGTTTGCTTTTGAAATTACCAAGTCTTTCGAATACGAGGAATCTTTTGGAGTAAACTTCAATTGATAATTATACATATCATTGATTTCGCTATTCTTTTTTTGTTGAATGTTACTACCCCAATCAACCATAACATCTTGTAATGGAATAAATAATTCTTGATAATCTGATTCATGTATTTTTAAAGTTATTGGCTCATTAGTGATGTCAACTAACTCAGAAGCCTCTATTTTGTATTTTACAGGTCTACGATTCAATACGTTATTATATTTAGTTAAAGTAAATTGTATATCATTATTTATTTCTTTATCATAAATGTATTTTTCAAAAGCCTCTTCAGACTTTTTATAAAAGTGTATATCAACATTTGTTGTCATTTTGTCATCAGCAATTACAACTTCTAAATCGTTGAAAGAGCCTACACCATTTTTCCAATAGTTCACGGCTTTATCCCATATATGAGGAATATAACTAATAGATTCAAAATCATATTCCCAGTAATCTAAATCCCAGCGTTTTGTTCTATATACGTCGTGATTTATTTCTGCTAGAAAATCTAATAAACTTTCATAGGCTTCATATGGCTTCATTAAATTTTCGGCAGTTGGTCTTTCTATTTTGATTTCGTCTTCGGTTATTCCTGGGCATAGAGTCATTAACTCAGAGCATATTGCATGTTTTAATCCGTCCGTTGTTCCATTTGGTAGATTTTTTGTTATATATAAAATTCTTTTTAATAGTTCTTTATTAGATTCTCCTTCATAGCGTCTAGTATTTACGAAAGTTGCATATTCATCAAAGATGTTCCAAACAGCTACTTTTTTTAATTTATAAGTTGAAGATACTTCATCTATAGTAATTCTTATATAGTCTACATTTTCTTTATAAGAATTTATTTTAATATAGATCTTTCCTTCTTCATACAAAAAATAATCTTCATTATCTTCAAACTCTTTTATGTTATCAGCCTCGATAAAGACTTTATCATCATATAGGATAGTGTATTGGTAATCCTCGAGAGAACCTACCTGCGCCATATATGCAACAGACATAACTTGATCTTCTTTTTCTATATAGTTACATAAAAAATATGAGTCTATATATTCATGTATGGCATCTTCCACTTTTATAGATTCTTCTATCATAGAGCCTATCATGTTACCACCAATAGACTTTTTATAACGTTTTCTTATGTCTGTCCACAGAGGGAAAAACTCAATAGCTCTTTTAATCATATTTGAATAATTGAACATTAGTTTTCAACCTCCCACCATATAATCTCATCTAATAAAAATTTTGATTGAATTGTTTGAAGCAATTCAAAATCTGCTAGTTCTTCTTCATTATTGAATAATTGAACTATATTAAAATATTCTACCCCTTCAACATTTAATCCGATTTTATTTATTTCTCCAAGAGTTAATGAGTATCCTGGAGGAATGCTATTTATATAAACTTTAATATGATTAAACACTGTTTGTTTGATCGTTGGTTTATCATAGCCTGATTTTACATCTAAATATGAAACTAATTTAATGTAAGAAGGCTCAGCTACTTTATAATAAACTATTGATGTTGGTGCAATAACACTATCAATAGCTCTTTTGGCTTCATTGATAGAAATCTCTTTACCTGCATCTGTATAATCCAAAGGAATAAGATAAATAGTTGCCGTACCTAAACCATGCGTATAAGGAACATAAGTTGCAGAGGAACTGTACATCAGTTCCTTGCACTTATCTTCTATTGCAGTTTGATTACAAGTAGCATTTCTTTGAATCCAATTACTTAATCTATATAAATAATTGCTGTCTGATTCATTATTTAATCTTGGGCAATTTAAAAAATAACCTGTATCGTCAAGTTCTTCTTCTTTTTGTTGAGTAAATAAATATGGCTTTTTATTATTTTCTATAGCCTGATAAATAGTATGTAAACAATCTGCTAATGCTTTTATTAGCATGTCCATAACACTTCTTGATTCTATATCTATGCCTGTTCTATTATACAAACCATCTTTTAAATCTTTGTATATCTCTTCGAAAGTTTTAATTTTAATCACCTGCTTTATAGATAGTAGTAGTATATATCTTCATTATCTTTTATTACTATTTTAATACTATCATGGTAATTTAAATAATTTGTATTTAATATAAATACTTCTATTTCACATTTAGGTAAAATATCAAATATAGCATTTTGTATTATATTTATTATTTTAGCTTTTAGTTTATCATTGGATAAATTTTCGTGCAAAACAGTATAAAGATCTGACCCAATTTCTTCGTTACCTTTTATCGTATTAAGTTCCGAATTCAATCTTAACTTTATAGCTTGTTCTATATAGTCATGTTCTACAACAGTAGTAAACTTTTTATTCCAAGATGGTTTAAAAATATAAAAATTATAAATTAACATATCATTATATAATTTTTCTTTTTCTGCATTTTCTATATTGAAATTAAACATTAAAGAGTCTGAAGTGGCTACGTGAAAATTATAAGTGAAACTCTCTTTTTCGTCTACACCATTAGTAGATACAAATGAGAAATCTCCAGTATCAGTTAATTTTAAATCAAAGCTCATTATTAATCTTCACCGTCCTCTTCGTCATCTTCATCGAATGAATTTAAGTTACGTAAGATATCTAAAAGTTCTTCTGAAGAATCATCTACTTCTAATCTATTGTCTATTACAAAAGCATCTAATAAGTGTCCAAACACAGGGAATCTAGCAGGTCTTCTTATAAGAACAAATTGCTGTAAAGTTGGTTCCCATGCTTTTACTAGAATAGAAGAGTGAACTCCCAGATCTCCCATAACAGTATTCATATTATGTTTCAAATTAGTAAACTCAAATAATTGTGTATTAAATTTATGTCTATTGATGATAAGATCATTTATGTTTAATTCTCTTTGTACAGTATTTGTTATAGACTGTAATGCATTTTCTGTATTAACACCAGTATCTTTATCACATTTTATTTGTGCATATATACCAGCGTTTAAAGTGACTTGTCCGTCTTTTTTTAATGTTATTGTTGATTGAGATTTATTATTTATAAAACCTTGATCGTCACCAGGACTAGCATGAGATATCTTATTAAGGGTTTCACTAAATAAGTTATTCTTTGTTTTGTTCTTCATGATTATCACCTCACTTATATTATAAATCCACATCCACCACCTGTACCATCTGGATACATGTCATTATATAAATCAGTTTTAACTGCATTCATTGTTGCTAAATCAAGCTTACCTGTTATTACAAAACGTTTATATTTTTCATCGACTTTAACATAGTCCCCTGGCTCTGGGAACCATGATATAGTTCCATCATTAGTTGATTGTAGTTGAACATTGTGTGCTATTGAATTTAATCCATCTCTTGTGTTTAAGGATACGGTACATGTGCCCGCATCCTTGTTTATTTCAATTACTTCTCCAATCTTTTCTTGATTGTTTTTGTATTTTACAGATTGATTGATTACGTTAGATTTAATTGCTTTACTTAATTTACCGCTCAATTATTTGTCACCTCCGTTAGAACCAAAATCCCCTGGTTCTGCTTCTGGATATACTGTTATAACACAAGTTTTTCCTGATATTTGATAATTAAATATAGGACATTGTTGACCATCTAAAACCCAATATGTTTTTCCTTTGATTGTAGAAACTGCTTTCTTTAATGCATCTATATCTTTACATTCTAATTCAAAAGAGAATCCAGTGTTTTTCCATGTTCTTATATCGTTTACTCTAGTTCCACTTTTAAATACTAGATTTTTCCCTTCCATATGTTGATCATTTAAAATAAATTTTAAAACGAACAATGCATCTTCTTGAATCATAGGCATATCAAGTATTGGATAATTTGCGAAAGTTGCATTTGGATTTTGTTCTGATTGATATCTAATAACTCGTCCTCCAGACTCAAATGGTATATGTGCATATTCATTTCCTCTGGAATGAGCTATCTCTAATTTGTCTACTACTTTATGAGCTCCTGCCACAGCTTTTTTTACATCGTCATCGTCTTCTATAGGATATAAAGCTAAAATATTTTTATTTGAAAATATAGACGATGGTTTTATTCCCGTACTATTTCCATTCGCATCTTTTATAGGCTTGTCAGGATTCTCTATATCTTTATATTGTACTACACCTAGAATACGATATCGTAAATAAGTAGGCGACGTTCCTTTATTCGTATCGAATTTCTTTAATCTATATTTTTTATTTATTCTTGACACTGTGTTTCTATTAGAATATTCTGTAGAAACTTCACCGTAAGCATGTTGTTTTAATCCTTCAATTTGATCTACAGGTTCTTGTGAATTTGAAGCTAGCTCTGGCATAGTGTTTGCCCAATCATTTCGAATTCTATCTACCTCTTCGAAGTCTACAAATGGTTTCATTAAAAATTCACCTATACCTGACTTCTCTAGAATGTCACAACATTTTACAATCATACCTTGTATAGAATCTTCAGCATCGTCTGTAGAATAATTATATCCATAAACTGATCCTCTGTGTCCATTCATACCTGCTATTAATGGCCTTTGATTTTTAAATATTGGATATACATCTAATGCTTGAATATTTCTTATCCAACGAGTCAAATAACTCTTGCAATTTTTTGTTATAACAAAAACTGTTCCTGCTATTACTGCCGCGACCGCTATCGCCGGCACTGATACTGCACCTAGAGCTCCTCCTATGGCAGTTAAGAAAGCGCTACCAAAGCTTATACTTCCTGCTGCTGCTGTTGCTGCGGCTCCTGCTGCTGCTATCATAGCTGTACCTTTTATTGCTAAAGCTTGAATTAATCCACAATAACCACCAAGCGTAACTACTGCTGCTGCAACAAAATTACTAAGTATTTGTTGACGAGCCATTTCATGTGGATCATCTTGTAATACAATTAAATCTGGGTAAACAGTTGTTGTGAAGCCTGTGTTGAAATTCATTGAATAAACAACGCCTTCTACTTCCATTTGTCCATTCATATCTTCATAAGTGTCATTAATACTAAATCTATCATAAGGTTTAATTACTGGATTACCTATAACACAAATTTCCCCCAGATACATCCCTTGTATAGATTCTCTTAGTGTATTAAGAGTAATTCTTTCAGCCAAGGATTTGTTTACCTTATCAGCATTTGAGTTCAAATTCCATTCTTCTGAGAAGTGAGTTAGTGTTGGAATATCGATACCACCATTCCCTGCAGCAACTAATCCAGTATCTACAGTCATAGCTTTTTGATATTCGGGATATATGTTTAAATCAAGATATATAGGCCCACATGTTTTAGATTCTGAACCCCAGATCAAGTCTGTTCCTTCCCATATTCCAGTAGCATTAGTTTTCATGTTCTTTTCTGATGCTTTGATAGAGTTATAGATTATGTCTGTATAAGAATCAAAATGATGATATTGTTGGAATGGTTTTCTTTTCTCAACATATTTATCACCTTTTTTCATATAAGCATAAGCATAATAATGATTTCGTTTGCATAAACAAACTGTACTTCTGAAACCAAAGTCTCTGACGGCTCCAATATATCCATTTCCACTATAAGCACACATAATTAATACATCCCAGAATGTTTTATCTTGTAATGTAGTATTTAATGTTGGAGCTATTGCAGGATCTTCGCTTGACTCATACAGTTGATTTACACCTGCTAATAAAGTCCCATCTACAACTTCATATAAGTTTTGAACACCTTCTCCTTCCACGAAAATATCACGGAAACGTTTATCTCCAAAATGATATATACCAAATGGATTGTCATGGAAAAGTCTATCATTGGATATTTCTCTAGCCATAGTTTTAATAAATCCACCGTGCTCTGCTGTTAATAGTTGTACCAGTAAGTTTCTTGGTGATAACCCACCTCTTGCAAAAGATCCTCTAAGATCTTTAAACATAGTATTCCATGATTGAGATTCTATTAAGTTAACAGCATCTAATTCACCTAAAGTGTTTAAAGGGTTAACTAACTCACAACCATCACCTTGACCTACTATTGTAACAACATCACCTACGTCTACTTCTGCAACTTTACCATTAAATACTACTGGTAATCTAGATGCATTGGCTCCGTATCCCATACGAATATGAATACGTACTCCTGGACTTAACACAACAGTATCTGTGTTTTGTTCTCTTCTTGCAAGTATATCTTCTTTCTCAACGTATTCACGAGGAGAGAATATACTGTTAAAAGTATCTCTGTAAGAATATACGTCTACATATTGTTCTCTAGTTGTATTATCATATTCACTTGCATATGAACCAAACATATTACTCATGACGAACATACAAGTATCTGTTGGCATTTTTCTTGTTTTTGTTACGGTCAATTCACTTATTGCCGACATATTGTAAAAACTATCGAATAGTTTCCATGAACCTATAGTTCTTCCTTCATCAATAAACACTATGTAGTATGTAGGGAAAGCTCTAAGTAGACGCCCTCTCTTATCGTTTACTAACATATCATAGAAACTATGTAGAATATAATGTCTAGGATCTTCTGAAAGTTTAGTGTAAGCTTCTTTTAATATTGAATTCATAACTCTTTGCGCGTCAGATGTAGTTGATGCTACAGTATCTGTTTGCTCAATATTAGTAATGATTCCTACTAATGAAGCTATAAACTTTGTCATTAAGTTACTACTACAAGTTGTACTAGATGTTAATGTAGATGTTATACTATTCAATTGATCGTATTTTCTATTATTTATATAGTTTAAAACATTTATATCTGGGCCTTTTCCTGTAAGAGTACCAGCTTCTAAGAATGGATAGATCCATCTAGCGCATAAGCTCTTAGCATAATTGTCACCTGCGTTTTCTAGAAAAGCATAAAGGCTTTCTGCTTTTTCTTGTGAAATACCACAGTTCTCTGCTATTAACTGAGCGTTGTTTTCATCTCTTTCTTTAGAGTAACTGTCTATAACTGTGCCTATGGCTTTTTGTCCCCAAGTTAGAGGGTTCCCCATAGACCATAAATCTCTTAAAGTTTCTTGAGGATTTTCTATGATATTTGTTTCTATTTTATAGTTTTCTTTAAAAGATTCTTTTATGTTATCCATACCTGGCCATAAAGTATCTAGGAAAAATTTAAAGCCTTCTCCTTCGGCTATATTACTAGCATCCATTGTAAAGCTTTCTTTTACTTCATCCCAGTTATCTGCGATACAGTCTAACTCACTTATTAACACTCCGTCTATGATTTGTTTTCTTAAGATTAGTAACATTATACGTAAAAAAGCAACTGCATTAGCTTTTGGGTATGAAGATATGTTTTTAATATACTCTTTTAATTCACGGCTATTTTTCTTTAATTTGTTATAATAAGGATCTAAGAAACCATCTTTATATGAGTCATACATTTTTAATGTTTGATTTTCTTTTCCTTTACTGGATCCATTTGCTTTATAATCTAGTTTTGAACTAGGTTTTATTTTTTCAAGAATTTTACTTTTAGATTCTCTTGAAATTCTATACATACCGATATTTGTACCAGACTTAACTATATCGTTTATACTTTTTAAAGTTGTACCGTTTTGTGAATCTGCCAGTGGTATATTTTTTGTTTTTCCGTCTTTAGTTACCCAATGGCGAGGACAATAGTCGCTATATTCACTATTGGACTTTTTCATATTGTCTCCTGAGATACAACATCCTGCAGCGTGTAAAAATGCTTGTATATAATTAAGAACTAAAGCTTCTTCAAATTTTTTACTAAGCTTATCTGCATCTCCAACTTCCCATTGAATTTTTTTTATAGTTTTTGTGTCACCTAATGGGTTTAATATTTTTAATAATTTTTTACCTTCTTTACTATCGAATATATATTTAACAGCATCTCTTATATTGTCACTAATATCTCCACAAGCTGCCTGTTCTCCATTTTCTTTTGCATCACCTTTTTGATCCAAATCTCCGAAGTCTATAGGCTCTTTTAAAATATTATCTATAGCGTTTATAGCCTCTCTTCGTTTGTCAAAAATTAAAGCTGCAAATTGATTTTTCTTTTCACTATTTTTTTTAGAGTCAACAGAAAGATTTGATTTCTCAAAATTTTGTACAGCTTCATTTATATATGCATCTGCCATAGGAGCTTTCCAACCAGGTTTTAATTTCCATCCATTACTTGCGTCAATAAGTGCAACTAATTGTAAACTGTTTTCTAATTCTGCTAAGCTAGGATCATAATTACTTTTAACGCCTACTCCTTCTATCTTTCTATTTAAATCTAATTCTGGCATACCTGCAATATCATTAAGAACGTCTGAGTATGCTGCAGCTTGCTCGCTCATAAAAGAACCTTCAGGAATTTCTACTCCAGTAGAAGTTAACTGAGTTGTCATTTCCATTCCTAAATGATCTTTATAAACCATTGTTCCTTTATAATCTTTTCTTTTTTCTTCCGGAATTTCTTCGCTTTGTAGTATACCGAGTTGTTCAAGGAAAACATCTTTTATTATTCGTTTTATTATTTTTGCTGAATATTCATATCCATATACCATATAAAAATCAGGGTCAGGATAAACTACATTTTTATTGCTATAGCATAAGAAATTATATCCAATTTGAGACAGCTCATTTAAAGTTGGTAAATCTAAATCTGGATATAGTTCTACTCTAGATAAAGAACTTTCTATGTCTTCATAAGTTCCAATAGATGCTTCTGCTTTAGTTGTAGTTTCTTGTTTGCTATCTAATTGTTGTAACTTCTCACGATTTCTCATTGTTCTATCTACAGAAGTCATTCTCATTACGATAGAATGTAATCCTGGGTATCCTTCTACAGTTTCTATTGTAACATTATCTATTAAGACTTCATAGATGCCAGCCATGTTTAAATAAGACTGACGTATTCTTAATGGCCAACAATTTAAAATTCTTCTATATGTTTTAGATATGTTCATAGTTAAAGCTGGCAATGCATTTAACAGAGCGACTATCGCAGAATCATCTGTTACTATTCTCATTTCTACGGTTAAATCTCCTGCACCCATATATTGAGGCGCCGATCCTTCCATTATCTTTAATGACATTTCAGTAAAGGCATTGCTCATATTCCAAGCTAGTCCTTGAACTTTTATATCTTCTATATAACTAATAAAATCCATAGCAGCTGGATTTCTCCAGTTATATTTCTCAGCAATAGCATTGTTTCTATCATTATCTTCTATGACTTCATCACCTAAATAATAAGCCACTTTTTCATGTATAGTTTCTATGAAATTGTTTAATTTGTTTTTATTTTTTCCAGTACTACTTGTTACACTTGTAACTTTATTAATTTTTTTAGTCTTTTTATCGTATGTAGCAGTTACAATTACGTCTACATTATAGTCTTGTAAAATACCTGTTATCGAATTTAATCCATAGATATCTTTTATAGTCTCTTTAACGTTAACTAAATCTTGTGACGTCATACCACCAGTTCTTAATGAAAACTTTAAGATCCATTCTATGGTACTCTTTTGAGGGTATATTATCTCATTAGTTTCTTGATATGTGAAAGCCCCTGTAGTATTTATTTTATCTATGATAGGGGTTAACATTGTATTTAAAGTTTCTAATGCATCCTTATGAGATCCTCCATCACTATCTCTTAAATGAGTAACGGAATTTTTAAAAATATTTCTTAGCTCAGATTTATCTTGATGATCTATACCTTTTTGTATTTTACAGTTATTTTTTAATAACTTACTTTTATCAGATGTTACTTTCATGTGTTGTCTGGCATTACTGACATTTTGAAAGAACTCTTTGGAAGCTTCTGATAATACTATTTCTTGTGGCAGTTGACCATAATAGTCTGAATCTTTTTTTAATTGTAAAGCAGCTTTCAACCAGTTTTCATCTGGTATATATAGACTAAATGTATCTGAATACTCACAGAAATTAACTGGTTTTAACGCATTTTTTGAAGTATAAAATATGTCATTATATTCACGAGAATTAAATTCACATTGTGATAGTTTAGAACCATTCGCTATCTGACGTTGATAAAAATAACGGAAGATTTCCCAGTGGAAACATTTAGCGAATATTGGATTCATTGTTGTCATTTCATTTATATCGTTTGGTATATCTATTGGTATATCAGGCATAAAGATTCTATAGTTAAACTCACGCAAAACTAAAGTTGCTTTTAGTAATCTTGGGTATCCTTCAACCGTAGAGATTGCTAAATTAGCTAAAGACACTGCTTCTATTCCAAGAACATCATTTATATATTTATTTTCAATTGGTAAATATGGCGCTACTTTGAATTGTGCAATCAATGCTCTTAGTCCGTTCATATAGTATGTCATTGTTTTTCCGTTAGGTAATGTAACGTTTTTAGCAATACCATTTATACCATAATAATCATAAAAATATAAATCTATTTCAAGATACTGTTCTCTTGAAGATACGCTTTTTACCATAGTACCTTTACCACGTAATAAGTTGGCTCTTTCATAATCTACTTGCGAAATATTACGTATATTTATTGGAGGAATTAAAAATAAAGTATCTCCTAACATCATTGTACAATTTCTATACTTTTCAAAATCAATACCTGTTACTTCTTGATGGAACTTTAATCGTCCATTATAAGAATCTTTTGATTTTTCTGATAAAGAATCTACATATTTTTGGTTCTCTTTATCATAAGTCCATAGTTTAAAACTTTCTGAAGTTGAACCATATACGTTATTCATTTCAGGCGACTCTCCAAAAGTAGGATTGCCTATCGTTTGTTCTGTGTTAGCTAATATGTATTTATTTAAATTAATCCAATGACCGTCTTTCTTTACAAAGATTTCTCCAACAAAACGACCATGACCGTCTGTACCCATAGGTGCAAATGATAAACGAGTTAGTGGGGCATTATTAGCGATAGCTCCATTCCATTGATCTATCAAAGCTGATATAGCTTTTGCACCATTCCACCAATAACTATAAGTTGTTTTATTTTTTGAAGAAGTTCTACTACTTTTAATAGCGTTGGCATCTAATTTTAAAACTATTTCATCTGCACTGTTTATCATGTTTGTCATAGTGTCTCTTGCTTTTAGTCCGTCTAAAACAGTATTTTGTTCGGAATCATCCTGTGTTACTATTTCACAAAATTTGTATTCTGAAGCGTTTAATAAAGAGGTATCTTTAAAGTATTCTTTTCCGTTGTTACTAACTTTTCTTATTTCAAAATATTCTCCATCTATAAGTAAGGCTTCTACTTCTTCATTATCACTTCTTGGTGTTACTTTACTACCACTGATTTCATATTTTTGATAATGCCCTTTATCTTTTAGATTTTTTAAATCTTTTATTTTTACTTTTTTAATTTGATTCGGTTTTACTGCAGCAACATCATAGTGAGGAATCTCTCTTGCATCTATACCTATACATCTTAAACTTATCTTTGAACCTTCTTTAGAAAGTAATCCAGTTTGTTGGCAATAATGTATAAAGTTACTATATTGTTGCCCAAGTTTATTTACGAATGGTGCACTACATCCAGAAATTCTATTAATATCAAGGGATATGGTATCTCCATCTAGTATCCCTATTTTACGTGTTTCTGCTCCTCCAGTATATTTTAGATTAAAAACATTATCTGTGGAGCTATATCCATAATTTTGGTCTGGCGTTTCAGTATAAAAAGCAGTATTTAAAATGTCTTTTTCTTCATCTGAATCTGCTAGATTTTTATAAAATTCATAAGCCAAGTCATCTGTGAACATCTCTTCTAGAGTTGGAACACAGTCTGTTATGTCTATATCATTTTTATTCTCTAGTCTTATTCGTATCATGTCTTCTAATACGCTATTCGCTTTAACAGCTGCATCTTCTTCTTTAGAATATTTAACTTTATTATCTTTGTTAAATTTTTTGGTATTATATGTAGCATTATTATCTGATGCACTATTATAACCTTCGTATAAATTTGCCATACAGTCTCCTTTCTAGAAAATAAAGCGATGTTTTCACATCGCTTTAGAAATAATCACTTAATATATTTTCTATATCTTTATTTGAGTATCCGCCACTTTGTGTAGTTTTAAGACTCATATTTATATTCATGTCTCCGCCTACGGAGCTTTTTGTTGCTTGTTTCAATGCTCTTTTCAACTGTCTATTACCTTTACTGGTATCTCCCTTTATATTAATAATATATCCTCCAGTATTATTTGGAACCATCTGTGGAGCATCTGGTCCAAAAGATAATTGATTATTAGTTGATTCTTGAGCAACGTTTTCTGGATTGGCATCATTTAATGGATTACCTGATGCATAGCCTGCTGCTATTAGTCCTGACGCTAAACCTAGTGTAGCCATAGTTAATGCTGCACCAACTCCATTACCTTTCATATTTTTTGCTACAGTTTCCATTCCTTCACTCACAGCATTAATTACTTTACCAGTATTTTGTACAACAGCCTCTGAAACTTCTTTTGCTTGCTGAGCTTCTACTTGTGATATTGTTTTTTGATGTGGTATAGAATTAATTCCTGGAGTTGTTTTTTCTCTACTACTTAAAAGTTGGTTGTTGAATACAGCAAGATCTCTTAAAGCCTCTGAAGCTAATGAACCGCTATTCAATAAGTTCTGTGCATATTGTAAAGCACCTATTGAATGTGCATTAGCAGATCCTCTACCTATCAATTTGTGTATATCGGAATAAGCTCTGAATTCTTGATGCTTTTCAACTAAAGGAGCTACGTGCTCCATGTAAGCATTTATCATGTAGTCTACTTGTTGGTCTTCAGGTAAACGTTCTATACCTGCCCTAGTAGTCATAAATCTATATTGTTTTTTAATTAATTCGTGATCAACTTTATCTCTGATCCATTCTGTCATCATGTAACGACCAGATTCTTTATCTCTGATATCTCCCATACCATTTTTTTTGATATCTTCCCAAATTTCATTAAAATCTAGTAATCGAGTATCTCCTGCTTTGATGAACGCTTTTTTAGAAGATATTGGCGCTTGTTCTATCTCTCTATTCATTCCAGATATAATAAAACTTTTTTCTAAATCAAATGTATCGGCATGTAAAGTGTCATTACCATATACGTCTTTAGCTGCTTGTGTTAAACCAAATAAGTTTGAGTTAACGTTCCCTGTAGCTGTTATCCCTAACTTAGATGTAGCTTCCATTTGATAATTATTAATTCTAACACGTTTTTTAGCTTCGCCTTCATAGTATTTTATATATTCATCATCAAAGAATGATGCATTTTTATTCTGCAATTCTTTTAATGCTGTAAGCATAGTATCTAAAGCTTTTGTTTCATTATCAAAATCTCTATAGAAGTCAGTTTTACCTGTAAGTATTTCATCAAATCGGCCATTAAATCTTTTATCTTTTAAATAGCTAGCATATTCATCTGCTTGTAACATTTCTAGCACAGAATTTAAACGTTTTAAATTGTCATCCACTTGTTTAGCTGTTGGATCATAATTTAAACTAGGTAACTTTTCTCTTCCTAGAACAGAAGTTCCGCCTTTTAACTCTGCGATATTATACTGATCAGGTCCATTCATTATTGTTTGTGCATTTATGTTTTTAACTAAATCGCCAGAATGAATTCCTTCTACATCTCCAACCATATCTTTATTAATAGTTACTGCATTTATAGCATTGTTTACATCTAATTCATGGAAATCATCGTAGACTTCTTCATCAATCCCTAGGCTTATAACTTTATTTCGTATCCATTGGTCTTCTGCTTTTGCATTAGCAAAAGATATGTTTTTAGCTTCTTCTATGGCTTGTAATTTTCTATGTTGATATAAAGCATAATCAGCTTCTTTATGTCTGATTGAAATCTTAGAAGCCGAGTCCCCGTCTGAGTCCCCATTGAATTTTCTTACTGTTATAGGAGAATAATAAGTAGCATTGTTCGCTAACATATTTGATGTATCTAAATAATGACGAGTACCTAACATAGATGTATCTATTATGTTAGGAAAACGGTCATCTACCATTATAGTACCATGAGTTTGTAGGAATTCAATCATTTCACTTTCATCTTTCATTCCAAACTCAGCTAATTTCTCAGGAGAGAAATATCCACGTTTATAAAACGATTCATAAGAATCGAATGCATAATCATAATGCACATCATTTGCTTCCCAGTAAGCTAAAGATTCACCATCTACCATTGCATTTTTTAATAATGCATTTTTCTCTATATTTGGTGTAGTCATTATTTTTGTACGGTCAGTCGGCGCATCTACTTCTAATTTAGTTCTACTATGAAGTATCGTACCTTTATTAGCAACCCTATCTGTTGATTCTCTAACTGCATCAAATTTTTCAAGTAATGCTAATGTTTTCTCGTCCTTGACATCTGGCTTTCCGATTAGAATATCTTTATATTCATCATTATAATAAGTAATTAAAGAACCTACTTTTTTATGCCACTCTTGTTTTACTTCTCCATTGGCCGTAACAGTACCAAGACCAGGTATAGCTAAATATCTATTATCAACTCCTCCTACAGATGCAAAGTTTTCTCCGAAATCAATTATAACATTGTCTTTAACGATAGAATCATAATTTGGTGCGTGCATACTTCCAAATTTGTTATAATATTCTTCAGGAGACATAACATCGAATCCTTGGCTTTTCATATATTCCAAAGACGGTCTAACCTGACCATTATTAAAATCATTAGCAGCTAATGCCATTCTTAAATCATATATTTCTTGTGCATTATCTGTTCCTAGCTTTATACCGCGTTCTTCTGTTATATCTTTATATATAGGACTTAAATGTTTATATTCATCAGTTGCTAATAATTCAGGAGTTAATTCATCTTCTTCCATTGGATTGTAGTAATGTTTTTCTTTTAATTCATCTATTAAAAACTTATAGACAGGAGTATCTTTACCTTCCATATTTCTTATGTCTCGTAAGCTACGATTCTTTTTGATTACATCTTCTTTTATTTCTCCTGAATCTATTGCTCTTATAGCTGATTTTATTATACCGTCATTATTTCTATATTGCATTAAGATGTTACGTTCTTGATCACCGATTTTAAAAGTATGCCCAGTCTGGTCAAAATCTAAAACTCTTTGTTTCCAACTATCGATTTCAAAATCCAGAGCTTCTCTTTGTTTGTCTATATCCCCAAGGAAGGCTTGTCCGTCTAATAAAGGCTGACCTTCTTTGATAGATTTTTCGAATTTACGTTTTCTCGATTTTGCTTCATATAATTTTTTCTTCGCAGCAAAATATTCTTCACCTAGACCAGATTGTGTTTCTGCATCATGAACGAACTTATAAGTACCAGCACCAACAGATCCATTATATTGTTTACCGTTAATGTATACTAAACTACCAATTATCTCTTTCCCATCTACTGTATGCACTAATTTATCAGCCTCTGGAGCATTTTTTAAAATAGTGTCATTTAAGTTTTTCATTAAATCTCTTAATCTGTCATTGTCTATAGTTTCATATTTGTCTAGTTCTTCTCCAATTCTAGCGCCATTAATTAATTCGATATGGTCATCTACAAATTGTAGGTCTATTCCTTTGCCATCTTGGTCTTTTATAAATTTATATTTCTCTGAAGAATTATATCTCTCTACGAATTTTTGCATACCAAGCATTAAAGAGTCATGATTTTCAACGCCACCGTTTGAATGTTTACCAACCATGGTTATCGCATTATTAACTGAACCTCCGATAATTGTTCCTTTGTTACCGTGTCCGCTTACATTATCGTTACCTATACTGGCAAATCCTTCGAATAATCCACCTTTTCCAAATAGCATTTTATTTGGCGTTAATGCTTCTTTTTTAACGGCATCTAGAAAATCTGAATAAGATTTAAAGCCACCGGCTTCAAGTGCTTGATCCAATTTATCTTGATCTCTAAACATAGCGTCTATAGCTTGCATAGTAGGAACATAATGCCCTATCATCTTTTTGGTTTGTGGAGAATATGCTTCCATAACTGCTGCTACATTTTTATCTAAAGACCCCATTCTAGCATAAACAAGTTGGTTCATAGATTTTTCAGAATCATTTAATAAGATTTTAGGCAATGTTATTTTATTTACGTCTTCTATAACATATGCAGCTCTATAGCCTCGTTCTTCAAATATTTTATCAAATAAAGCAAATGCTTGAGCTTGATTACTTCTCAATGCAGCAAATTCTTCTGCGTGCTCATTTAATATTTCTGATATAATATCATCAGCTAAAACCATTCCATCTTCATCCATAACCTGAAAACGTAATAAACCTTTTGACATTTTATTTACCCAGTTCTCAGTACCTCCACCAAATGATGCAATTGGTATCACAGCTTCTCCATCTTCTAATAAATACCCTGTTGCAGATTTATAATTTATAACTCCATCTGTTATTTCAAGTGAGCCTCTTAAATCTAATAGTCTTTTATATTGTTCTACATCTGATAGATTATCAAGATCTATAGCATTACCTATATCTTTTGAAACAGATAATATTTTTTTATCTGCTGCAACAACACCGTCACCAGTTACACTTTCAAATATTGAAGCGTCCATAACTTTTGCCTGCTCGAATGTATTTAATATTCCATATAAAAAGTCAATAGCTTTTTCTTGAGCTTCTTCAGACTGGAAGCCGAAATCGACATTCTTTAATCTTTCCTTGTTGTCATCCAATATCTCTATTATAGATTTATGAGATAAATATGCAGTTCTAGCAGTAAATTCTGTAAAGAAATCATCGTAGTCTTTATGTTTTATTGCACTACGCTTAGTGTAACCAGATTGGAATATAGAACCTTTATGTAATAACCCTGATTTAGCTTTAGTTATTTTATCAAGTTGTTTTCCTGAATAATAATGAACATGTCCAGAAGAATATATAACTGGTCTTGAGTTATCATCATAAGGTGTCCAGAACCCAGTTTCAAATCTTTGAGAACCAATTGTTATTTGTTTCCCAAATTTTGATTTATCTTTTGTTGCACTAGTCATTACATCTGCTAAAAAGTCAACTTCTTGATTTTTACCAATTACTTTGTTATAAGCATCTATTAATGTTATACGGTAAGGTCCAATTAAATGATTTTTTTGTGGATCCATTTCTCCTGGTTTGATTATTTCACTACCATCAAACAGGTCAGCTAACTTATCAACTACTTCTTTAGGTAGAGCTGCCTCTTCTAATACATTCTTTAATGTACCATTTTTCCCAACTATTTTTGGAATCAATGTATCGAAGTTCTTTGTATTGATATATAAATTTGATATATAGTCTTCCATAGTTCCAGAGTAAGATGCAGATTCTCTCAGCTCTTTACTGATGGAATTTGTATAATAACTTAAACTATCTATAGTGAAAGTTCCGTCTTCAATCTCTTTTTTTATTCTTGCTGTTGTTAAGCCAGCATTTTTGAAATGGTATCCCATATTAGTAATAACTTTATTACTGTTTGTTCCATAATCAAGTTCAAGATTTAAGTTTATTCTTTGATGACCAATTTTAGCAACTAATGTTCCATTAATATTTTCTATTTTTGGTAAGGCTTTAACTCTTGCTAATTCATTTCCGATTTGAATTCCAAAGTCACCTCTAGGACTTATTCTTATAGAAGCACCTTTTATACTTGTACCCATATCAACTAATTCTGTTAGTTGTTTAGTCATAGCCTCTTCGACTTTGCTATATAGTAAAGTTCTTTGTATCTTTTCATCTTCTGACATATCGATTAGTCCATTTAAAAACTCTTGCTTATTAGGCATGTACATAGGCAAGATTCTATTTTTGACTAATTTCGAAATATCGTCTTTGGTCATCTTCTTTGTACTGTAAGATGAAGTAACCATATTCAAAGCTTCTTCTATAGTATCGTCGGACATTTTGTTGAGTCCCATGGTTACTCCTATGTTATTTTTTATACTGGCTATATTTACATCTTTAATGATACCAGCTTTAATATTTGGAATATTTGTATTAGGGATTTTTGTATTTTTTATATCCCTCATAGTACTTATAATTTCACGTGCCACTTGGTCTGGGTTGAAATCACTTTCAGCCACTGCGGCTTTCAAAGCTTTTATTTGTTCAGGTGAGAAGTTTTTATCTTTTGGTAAAACTTTATTAACAAATTCCTTCATGGCTTCTCTTTGATGAACTTGAGAATCCCCAATTAATCTTTTGTTTCCATACATTCTATTTGTTATTTGTTTTACCATATCTATAGATATATTATTTTTTCCTTCGGAAATATTAAATGAAACTACATCTTTATCTTTCAAAGGATTTGCTAAAGTATTAATTTTTAAAATATTATCACTTGTGCCTATAGCAAAATTCTCTGGAATTCTAACTTCATATATGCTTTTCATTTCTGCTAAACTTCTAGAGCCTTTTGTTCTCATCGTGGCATCATTAAGCATTCTAGTGTTTTCATCTATGCCATTAATGTCCATAGAATTTTCTAACATAATATTTTCCATAGACTGCTTAAATAAAAAAGATTTTTGATCATCTGACAAGTTATTGTCTGAAGCATACTTATTAAAGGCTTTAAAAAATTTATCATAAAAAGGTCTTCGTGCCTGTATTAATCCATATGCATTTGCCATATTTACTTGAGTGTTTCCATATAAGACATTTCCATCCCAATCCCCAATATGAGGATCAAAACCAATTAATTTATTTAAATCTTTCATGATTTTTTCTGATTGGTCTTTATTTAAATCTCTGACTTGTTTTCCTCTAAACAAAGAAATTAGTTCATCTTTTTTGATGGAAGTTAAACCTTGTTTCTCAAGATAATCTTGAATATCCATAATTTGTTGTATTTTTTTATATGCTTTGTCATTATCAAATATTGCATTATAAGTTCTACTTGTACTTACCTTATCACTTTGTCTCGCAATGTTTTCAGCAACTAGACCTTTATCAGAAAGACCTTTATAATGAGATATATAGTCTATACCTCCGTTATCATTTACCTCAACTATTTCTAATAAATCTCTATTCTCTTCAATTATGTTTTCCCATGAACCTTTTTTACCTGTCGCAACCATAGATACATTTCCACCAGAGAAGAATGCACCCATTTGTTTTTTAGAATTAAAATACATATGATAAGAAAGATCACGTAGTTCTTTATGTTTATCATCTGCAGCCATTTTAAACTCTACATGATAAAGTTCAGGTGAACTTAAGTCTGGCATTATTTCATGCAACTCTGGAGAAATATCATTTGCATTTATTTTGTTTATAGTATTAACATAATATAATTGTCCCTTAGTTAAATTCGTCCCCATGTTAATGTTGCTATCATATTTCAGATATTTGCCATTAACAAATTGATGTCCACTATCGAAGAACATTTCACCTGTAGCATCATTAGATACATAGTTTAATTGACCTTTACCAGCATAACTTCTTGATGTACCTTTTTTAACATAGAATAATTGAGTACCTACTTCTAATGGCTTTTCGTCATTAGCAAGACCAACAATACCTTTGCCACCTATATCTTCCATATAATATTGCAATAAAGTTTTGTTATTAAGTTGTGGTAAATTTTTAAGCATTACGTTCTCAAGAACTTTTGTATCGAAATCAGCCATATGAGCTTCCCCAGTTTCGAATAGTTCAGGGAAGAAGGCTTCACCTATGTATTCTTGTTTAGCTGTCCCCATACCAGCTTTTTTGATTATGTCTTTGTTTCCTGCATACATAGGTTCTAATCCAAAAATTTCACGGACCGTTCTTGCTATTGGCAAGAAGTCAAGAGCTCGTTCTGTTGGCATTACGATTCCACCATTTAAACGATCCATATATGTTTTTATTCTACCGACAGCTTTATTAGCATCAATATTTTTTTCTTTATTTGATTTTAAAATATTTTTAGCTGTAATATCTCCATTTGCCAATGACGTATATGCTTTTTGAAATTGCTTTAATTGCATATTGTAGATAGGTTGATCGAATGGGTCAAAGTTTTGCCCTCCGGCAATACCTGTACCGTCATTCAACGAATCCATCATTCTAATTGACGCCTCAAACATTTCAGCAATACTAGTCTTAATTCCGTGTTCATTTACGTCAGTATCTTCCCATACACGAAGTAAGTTTTTATAACCCTTTTCAACAGTATCATGACTTAACCAGTTTACACTACCTGATGCAGGAAGGCTTGTTATTTCGTAATATCCTTTGTTATTTTTCTGGAACTCCGCTGTAGCGTATAAAGCTAATCTGTTTGCTGTTACTCTTAAGCCTTCATTAGATTTTAATTTAGCTATATCTTTATCGGTACCGCTTTTTAATAGTTTTAAAACTTCTTCTATATGATCGGTATTCTCTTTGGTAGGCATAATACCAATTAATATGTTTGTATTGACAGTCTTGTTTGTTTTTAAATCAATTTCTCTCATTGAGAATTCAGTAATACCTCTAGGCGTCCATATTCCTTCAGAACTAGTACCACCATAAGTTTCTGTATCGTATATAAAAATCTTTCCTTGTTTTTTTATAACATCATTTAAATTCTCGTATGTTTTTACTACGTCGTGAACTGAACTTATTGTATCAATTTTTTGACTTGTATTTACATTGATTTTACCATTTAAATCAACGGCTTTGTCGACCATTTGTTTTGCAGAAGTGGTCTTTTGGTTTATTGTATCAAAGACCTTTTGCTCATGCATTCTTTTTAAAAGTTCGGTTAGTTTCTTAGGCTCTTGATGGGTAACTGCAGTTTTCTTATAATTGTCACCAGAGTTTAAGATAACAATACCTTGTGGATTATTTATATCAAAATTTTGTGGTTTATAAATTTCAGCCAATAATTCTTTTACGGATCTATAATCTATTTCTTCGTTTTGTTTTATTTCTTTAATCTTTGCAATTTTATTTCTGGTTCTTCTTAGTTTTTCTTGTGAAGAATCAGCTGTAAACTTCTTATTATAAAATGCCACTTTATCACCCCGCTTTAAATATCATTATTATATTACTTTTTTACATATAATAAGACTATGAATATAAAGGAGTGATGTGTAAATGGCTATATTTGACCATAGAAAGAAAAACGGAATACAACTTGGAACTGTCAGAGACGAGTGCATGGAGTGCTCATATAAAAATAGATTCAATGAAGATTATATACCCGAAAGCTTAGACTATAAACCTGTATATAAAGTTTGGGTTAATAATATATCTCATTGTATGTGCATGAATTGCTTTATGGAATCACTGGGAGATTATGTTTTATTAGCTCCAGGATTAGCACCTGAAGACGAACCTGCGAAAGATAAACCAAAACAAAAAAAGAACAATAAAAAGAAAGAGGTAGATAAAGATGGCGGCGAAACAGCCTAATCAAGTTCGTGGTAATCAAATTCAATGTCCTAACTTCAAATGTTGTTGCTTATGTTTTGGATGTAGAAATTACGATTCCAGACTTCAAGAATGTCGTCAATGTTATGAAGAAGGAATAGTACAAGGACAGAGAAGAAATTTTAATGTATGTAATAAAGAGCTACATACAGAAGAAGCTTTAAATAAAATGAAACATACTCACCGAATAGAATTAAATGATTGCAAAATAAAAGAACCCAAATAGGGTTCTTTTTATTATCCTTCATAAACAGATAATGTAACTTTATAATCGTCTGGAGCATTTGCTAAGTTTGAAACTCGTGTACCTGTAAGAACCCCTCTGTTACCGTCTTCTGATTTCTCTATTGATGTAAATAAAGAAGTATCCCAGAATTTTGGAGAAGTACCTTCTAGGTTATCGTTACTATAGAATAGTGAACCGATTTTTTTAAGTCTCTTATTAGGGTATCCACCATTTAAGAAAGCACCATTAACATTAGTCATATTACATTGACAGAATAAACGATGTACGTTTTCTAATGTACCAAGTGAGTTTTTAAATAAGTTTTGAGTTACTGCACCAGTAAGATTATAAGTAAATGCAAACATTCCTGAAGCATTTACAAGTTTTGTTTGCTTATCAAACATGTTCATAAATATTTCACATGCAGGCATTTTTTTCAATACTCTGAATACATTTGCAGCTTGAGTAACTTCTGTACACTTATCAAATATATTAGCTGAGCAAAGATATACTTTATCTGGTATATTTGGATCTTTATATGTTTGGTCAAAACCAGTGAAGTGGAATAAACCACTTATATTAGTTAATTTATTATACTTTTTATTAGCACTAGTCGTAAAGAATATATCGCTAGGTATAGTAGATCCAACACCTAAAGTTTCACATCTATAGAACATTTCTTGAACAGTTATTAAATTTGTACAATCAGACAATAACCCTAGTTGTATAGGTACTGTAATAGGCCCTAATACTGGTTTAACATAAGAACTTCCGTCCATTGTTATTATTCCCAATAATCCAGAGTTTAGATTTGTAACTGTAACATAAGATATTTGTGTATCAAAATTAGTAACACTACCTTCTGCAACTACTTGTAATGCGCCTGCATCTGTGGAGTTACATTTTTCATAACTTATTACACCAGTAGTTGTAGAGTAAGTTCCTGTAGGGAATCTTCCTGATAAGCTATTACAATAATAGAACATATGATTTGTTCTTTCTATTTTATCTCTACAATAATCAAATAACTTTTCAGATATAGTACCTGTAAGAGATCTACAGTTATTAAACATGTTAGAAGTATCAGTTAAGTTTTTGCAGTTTACAAATATTTCTTCTGGTATAGTACTTGCTATATTTAAACAACCATTTAAGAAACCAGCAGTTGTTTTTAAGTTAACTGCATTTTCAAACCACTTATCACTTACACCGACAATAACATTGTTATCTAAGTCTTTTCCGGTTAATTCTGTACAGCCTGCAAACATACTACTTACATCTAGTAAAGTGCTTTTACATGAGTCAAACAATCCTTCTGGTATAGCACCTACTATTCCAGTGTTGTTTCTAAACATATAACTTGTGTTTTGAATGAATTTATTATTTTTAAATAAGTTTGGACCAACACTATTGTTATAAGTTTGTTCAACCCCACTTGCATTATAGTAATAACATTTTTCTAGTTTTGCGTTTGCTGAACCATGATTGAAGAAATATCCACAGTCTGTTAAACCTGTAAGAGTAGAGAATATATCTTCAAAATAACCAGTTAAATTTGTATTATAGAAGAAACCTTCATTTGGATAATAGTTATTAGTATTGTCAAAACGATCCCCAGACTTACCTCCTACATTTCTTAAATTTTCTGCTCCATGGAAGAAGTGTCTAGAAACAATACCTGTTAAGTTACTACATCCAGCAAATACATTATACGCATTTGTTAATTTTTCAAATTTTACATTTATATCTGAAGGTTTTTCTCTAAATATACTTCCTGGAAGATTAACAAGTCCGGTACAATTTCTAAATAACCCTGATATATTTATAACATTTGTACAACTTGAAAGAATTCCATCTGGTATGTCAGCTGTTAAAGATTTACATCCATCGAACATATAACTCATATTAGATATATTCTTTAATGGCTTAAACATTTCTCCCCAACCATGAGGTCCATGAACTAAAGCTGGACAATTGTAGAACATAAATCTAGTTGAAGTTATGTTTGGAGATCCTAAGAAAATATCAGCGCCATTTGCTTCAGAACTATTAAAGTAATTCTTAAGCCCAGTGTTACCAGAGAACATTCTCGCAACATTAGTTAAATTTGGTTTGTTTTGTAATAATTTATAACCTACATCTGTTCTTGAAGATCTAGGATATGCAAAACAAGCCTCTAAGTTTATTATCGATTGAGCCAATCTAACTTTATTTGGATTAGTACTGTTTATATCTCCAAATAAATCACCTGGGATTTTTCGATAATGAGTGAATGAGAATGCATCCCATATTTGTCTAACGTTAGGACAGTTTATAAGTAAATCACTTGGTAAATCTCGTTCTGGTCTATCTGCAGCAGTTCCAAATACACAATCTTGGTCTGGACAATGAGCAATAGCACCAATATCAGTTAAGTTACTTCCAGCTGCATCTAATAATTTTTTAAGCATCGCAGTTGTTGCTTTGAAACATCTAGAGAATGCATAATTTAGATTTTGCATATTAGAGAATGAGAATGTTAAACCTGTTATATTATTTAAACTTCTACAGCTAGAGAATAAATATGCAGCACTTGTTGAGCTTGTTTTTAATAGTCCAGAAATTTTTTGTAAAGCATAATTGTTAGCGAACATACTATTCAAGCTTTTATCAGTTGTAAAATTCAAATCTAGTATTTCAGTAATTGCAGTACAGTTATTAATACCTAATGTAGTTAAATTCTTTAATTGACCCATATTTACTGCACTATGATCTTCGTCGACCATACCATATTGCAATTTATATATTGAAGAGTTAGATATATTTAAAACTTCTAATAGATTCCATATCTTAGCTGCTGCTTCATTTCCGTTGGCAGCTTTTTGTGCCTCTTCATCATTTAAGTATTTTGGAAGTCGTAGAATACCTAAACTTGCTGAGTTATTTACATATAACTCACGTAAACTATACACTGTTGTTAATTTTAAGTCATTTAAAACTGGACTAGAGTTTGAACTAAAGTTTAGTTTATATACTTTATCACTAAGACTCAAATCTAATGAAGTCATTTGATTACAATTAGATGCATTTACTTCTAATAAAGCAGTACAGTTAGTTGCCGCAAAAGCTTTTACAGAAGTTCCCGATATATTAATAACATCCATCTTAGGACATTTATTTAGTGTGAAACCGTTTATAGCTGTACAGTTTGTAATATCTACTTTCGTTAAGAATTCTGCCCCTTGAATATTAACATCAGTCATTCCGCAGTTTCTAAGAATTACTTCTTTTAAGTTTGAGTTTTCAGGGAAATTTATACCCGATAACTTACTTGTATATGACAAGTCTAAATATTGTAAATTCGGACAGTTTCTTAATTCTAATGCTTTACCGTTATCACCTAGTAAATAAGAATAAGAGCAATCTAGGCTTCTTAAATATTTATTGTTACCAAGTGTTAAACCTGACATACGAGAAGAACCTGATAAGTTTAATTCAACTATTTTTTCAGCTTGGTCTAGAGTAACGTCACGAACATTTAGAGATTCTAATCTATTAATTTTTTTGATGTTACCAGCACCATAAATGATGACCTCTTTATCAGATGCTTTTATTGGAATAGAGAATAACGTTCCTTCCATTTCCATATTGGTATTTGGATCTATGTATTTTGATTTTGGTCCAACGTAACCTACAACTATAGCATCTTGACCAGAACCTACAGATACTTTTACATATTGAGGTGAATAAGTACTAATACCTATATGGCATTGTATTGTTTCTGTTACTGTTGCGTCTGAACGTAAAGAAATTTGTCCATTAAGAGTATCAGGATGTGTTTCACTATCATAATAATATTCGTAAACAGTATCAAGGAAAGTTAAACGATCTGTTAAAAATCTTTTATATTTTTGTTGTCTGTTACCATGTAATGCTTTTAAGAACTCAGAACCTTTTGCTGTTGTAACTGCTAAATATTTAGAACCAGCATCTTTGTTGTAATAGATTTCACCTATTTTATCTATTGTCATTGCAAATATTTTACTTGTTATGTTTTCTACTGAATAAACTCCATTTGATCTTAATTGTATATATGTATTTTTAATTTCATTTTTGAATTCTTTTGCGAAGTTATTCCATAATAAACTTGTCTTAGTATTGAAAGACATATATCTTAATTCAGTTTCAGTATCAGAGTTACTTATGTTTGTTAATATACCTTCTGTCATTGTAGGAGATATTTCTGGTATTAATTCCGCATGACTCTCTATAGTTTCCGTACCTGTATTAGAAAGACCCATTTGGGTATCCATATCGTATGGTCTTGGATAGAATTTTTTACCGTCCCATGTATCCCACATACTGTTTTTACCACAGTTATCGACTTGAGCAAAAACTTGCATTTGTAAATAATATGCAAGCATATATTCTAAACTGAAGTGTTTTTCAAAATCAGCTCTAAATTTACCATAATGCTCAGATTCTTTATTTGTTGTACTATCATAAACCCAGTTAACCAAATCTATTGCTGGTCTATATGTTTCTTCATTCCAGTCATCGCTTTCTTCTTCATGTTCACTATAAGAATAACGAGCTTCAAAGTCACCCATTATATAGTCCATTTCTGTATATGATTCTTTAAATTCATCAAAAGTTTGATAATCTAATTCACCATTATTTATTTTAGCTTGGAATTGTTCAACTGTTAAATCTTTTTCTGATATATTATGTTCTTTAAGATATTCTCTCCACCAACCATCAACAGTATATTTATAAACGTTACCAATTGATGCACTTAATCTAAAGAAACATCCTGCTGTATCTGAAGAGTTTGCTGTAGCCTCATATGAAACACAAACATTTTCTATTGGATTTCCTTCATCGTCTTCTACTTCTACATCGAAACCTAATTGGTCTCCGTCTTTGTGAACATTGAACATGAAAGAACCAACTAATACTTCACCTTTACCGTCTGAGTTATCATAATAAACTATACAAGGGAATCCATCTATAGCATCTTTATAACCTTTACGTTTTGCAGGTGACATTTTTGATGCATTTCCTCCAGTTACAGCATCAACTACTTCATCATAGAATACTGCTGTTGGAGTGTTGTTGTTATGAGATTGTTCCATATAGTCAACTTTTAAAGTATATGTATAACATCCGCATGGCCAATCTTCTTTTCCTGGTGGAACAAATGCTTCTTTTTTACGTTTTCCTGGTCCACTGTAATCTGACGGTTTATCATAATGTTTTACTTGATAGTTTTTAACTGGATATTGTAATGAAGATGTTCCTTGTAAATATACATCTGTATTATAGAATTGATGAACTTTACCAGAAACTTCATGGAATTCCATGATACAACTTACGAATGTCTTCTTAGATATTTTTTTATCTGTTATAACGTGTAAGTCATTAAATGTTGTAGCATTATTTACAGATCCATCTCTTCTAAATACTATTTTAGGTAAAGATACTATACTAGTATCATTTCTATCTTTCATTTGTTGTTGTTTTTCTGGATCGAATATATGAGCGATATAATTATTTAAAACTTGTTCTGAAGTTAAAATACCGTTATATATACGAAGGAATTTCATTTCGCATTCCCCAAAGTTTCCTACATCTCCTGTAGTGGTATCTGTAATACAACCATTTAATAAAAGTGGGAAAGCGTTAAAAGACTTATCAAGGAATATGTCTTTAGTAAATGCAGAACAAGAGCAAAGTACTCCATTTATATAAATACGCATAGAATAAGTTTGATTTAAGTTTTCTATTTTTGCTTGACCACCTATAGTGTCTAATGTTCTTATATCTTTATCAACAACAAAAGCAACATGGATCCATTCATCTTCCATGAATTGAAGGAACGTTTCTTGTTGATCAGAATTTAAATATAGCATATCGTATGTAATAGCACAACCAGGAGTATTCAATGTACTTCCTTCCATACATGTTAAAACTTTTGCGTTTAATTCACCTATACAGTGAGTTTTTATAGCAGTTTCTATTGTTATCCCTAGTTGCCCATCATTATGGCTATTCTCTCCTAGTTTAAATATAGAGAATGGAGAATAACGTTCAGTAACTCCACCACCATATACTTTAACAAGTTCACCGTAAGAGTCTCCAGTGAATTTTAATACGAACTCACCTTCAGAGTCATCACTTTTTCCTTCAATATGTTTCCAACCATTTGATGCATAGTTTAATCCATGAAGATTAACTCTATAAGTATCTCCTAAATCTGGATGATTAGTCCAAACATTACGATTGGTATCAGTGTTTCTTTTTTCATTAGCATCAAACCAACATAATAAATTTGTTTTAACTGGTTGTACAGAAGTGAATGATACTTCTACAACATCAAATTCAGCTGTAGCATCAACAAGACAAGGTTTAGTTCTATCTGAACTCCAAGCACGTAAAACATATCTATAAGTTCCTAGTTCTAATTTACCAATTGCCCAGAAAGTACTTACATTACGAGGTGCTTGTACACCTTCATCATTTCTTATAACTTCTACCCATGTTCCATTAGATTGTTTCTTTTGAACATAACCAGTTACCCAGAAAAAGCTATCGTCTTTTCCTACAACCCTAAATGGTATAGATATATGAGTAACGATACTTGGTTGTTTTGTGAATTCACTAAATATAGCTATTTCACCATCGGCTAATATATTGAATTTATATTCTAATTTATTTGATATAAAACTACCTTCTGATGTATCATTTATGCTTTCACCGGTATAAGCTTGAACTTCAAGAGTATATAAACCTCTTAAATCTAAGTTAGGTATTTCCCATTTAGTAGATATATCTGCCATTCCAGTTTTTACTGTGTATTCTCTAGAACCAGCGTTTTCGTGAGTTACTTTATAGTACATATTTATTTGTTTTGTTTTATCACTTACTGTAGCGATAAATGGGAATTCTACTACGTCTCCGATTTCGTAAATAGCACCTTCTAATGTTTTATCAAAAGTAGATGTTAACTCTAATCCCCCTACTATTAATTTAAACTTTAAAGTTTGAGGTGCAGGTATACCGAAATAATCGGAAGCAGTTATTGATAATTCATATGTACCGTTTGAGCTCATAGGCCCAAGATCTATTATAACGTTCCCTTTAGATGATGAAACTGAACTGATTAAAGATCCATCTCTATAGATTTTGTATTGTCCATCTCCGTAGTTATCACTAGTAAACATAAATTGAACAGTTACATTATCTTCTTTGTTTTTATATATAACAGTACCTTCTGGCATAGCATCTGAATAACTTAATGTAGGCACTTGACTTTTTGCAAAAGTAGATAATGCAACTACTGTTAAAGGTTTATATAATTTTTCTTCTTCAGAATAAAGTTCTTCTGTAATTATATACATATTTGCGTCGCCAGCTTTATTCATATCGGATTCTACATATATAAGAGAACCTTTAACTGGACCCTCTGATTGAATAGAGGAATTTATGCTTTCATAATTTGGAACAACGAAGTTGTTTCCTCCACCAGCTCCTCTACCAAATTTCTCCCATTCAACACCAGTCCATTGATAGTTTTCGTCTTCATCTATAACATAAACAACTAGCCCAGGATAAACCCTACCACCTTGATTATGAGTTTGTAATTCAGAGAATGTATTGACAACGGTTCTTGCGTCTAAAGGTCTTTTAGCACCTAAATCGAAGCCCATCGCCAATGGAATGTTTTTTCCAAAAAATTCAGCCAAAGATATTCACCTCTCTTTTAGAATTTAAATGTAAGTTTAAAATTAGTATTTGTATTTTCAGGACCAATGTAAACATTGTATTGTTGTTGTTTGTTACTAGCGTCAACTATTGTTACAGTTTTTTTAGTAAAACCATTTATTTGCTCGAATCCATTAGGGTCTAATATTGAACTTAAATTACCGTATGAAGCTGGATAAGCAAAACATGCACATTGTTCTCTCATTGTAAATGAATAAGATTGTTGTGCTTTAGCTGCAACTGATTTTGTCATTGCTTTTATAGAAGCTTCGTTTGGAACAAAATCTGGACTAACAACTCCATGATAATAAGGTAGATAGAAGTTAACTGCAGTTGTATTAGCTTTAACGATAATTCCAGTTGCATCTTTTAATTCTACCCTATAGTATGAATTACTTACAGAAGAAGTTAGCGTATCATTTACATCGAAAGAATAACTAGCTAAAGTACTGTCTGTTGGTTGCATACTATGAACCACAGCATTGTTTTTATAGAAGTTTATTTGTTGCATAGGATTAGAACCTTTTTCAACAACATTTAATATTATTTTCTCAACAATAACACTAGTTCCTACTTCAAAAATAGAACCATTTTTATTTAATTTTAATGAACCAGTTATTTCATATTTTTTATCTGGATATAAAATCTTTCTTATAATGTCATGTAAATCTAATCCATCTAAGTCCATACCTTCTTGTATTCCTCCTACATTAGCAGAAGTTTGTTTTCCTCTAGTATTGAAATTTAAACAAGTATCCCAACGATCTATATCTTCTTTAAATATAGTATCTAGAGCGGCTTTATTTAATTCTGTATGAACATGTTCTTTAGATTTATCAGCATAGTCTAAATCATGTCTATGATTAATATCAGCTTTTAAAAGTAATTCAGCGTTTACATCATTAACGTGTTCGTCCCATGCATCAAGTTTGTCACTTGTTATTCTATCTAAAGCCTCTGGATCCATATGATAATGTTGCATCACTTTTAATGCATATACGTTGTCATGGTTATGATCAACTTTAGATCTTTTTTCAAGTTCCATAGTTAAATCTGTTACGTCACTTATTTTATGAATGTGTACTTTATCAGCTTTTTTATTTACTTCTGCTTTGGAAGCTAAACCTGTTAAGTTTAATCCAACTATAGCTTGAGCTATTTCATCGTCGGTATATAATCGTAAAGCTTCAACTATATTTTCTACTTCTACTTTTGTAGCATATTTTAAACTGTTAACGCCTTCGCCGTCAGCCATTAAATCTAATAAAGTATTTTGTACGGCTTGTATTTTAATGTTCATGCTATCCAGTGTTACATAGTCAGCGTCATTTATTAAATCTGAAACAAACTGAGGTATATCAGGTTTATTTTTTAGATCTTCATAATTACCGCTAAATGTAGATATATTTTCTATACCTATAGTATCAATTAACATTTTGTAATCTTCTACAGGTAGTACATTCCCTGTAGCTACTTTATCTAATAACGCTTGAAGTTCTTCGTGCGTATACGTTAATAAATATTTATTTTCCAAAAATACTCCTCCTTTCTAAACTTCATTTCCAAAAGCATCTGTCCATTTTTCACCATTCCACCAAATTGGACGATTAATAACTGGATCATAATAATATTGACCTACAATTACATTACTTGGCCTGCCATTAGTTTTCGTAACTAATAGTTTTAGCTTTTCAAGTACAGCAATAAGTTCATTACTAACTAGCGATTCAGAATCACTCTTATCTATTTTGTCATCCAATAAAGTTTCAAGGTTTTTTATTTCTAATATATCATGTAAATGATGCTTATCTGCTTTATTTGCTTGATCGAAATCATAATCGTTTCTTAGTAAATACTCATCAATCTTTAGACGTTCTATTGCATTTATTACGTAACTTTCAACATAATCTACATTGACATATTCTTCATCATTAAATAGTTCAGATACACGTTTAGGCAATTCATCAAAGTTTACTTTTAAATCCCAGTATATAAATTTATCGTAATTGATATTGTCTAATACATCTTTATTAGTGTGTTTATGCTCGTTTTCGTGTTTGTGCGAAACATTAGCTTTGGTATCCATTTTTTCATTAAATAATTCTAGGTCTGTTAATTGATGCGTATGAGCTAAATCTGCTTTACCTTCCATTTTCTTTAAAATAGATTCATGGTCTAAACCGATAGAAAACTCTATATCGTCACAACGATTATCCATTAAGCTTTTTAAGTTTTTAATTCTAGAATCTAATAAAGATTTTGTAGCAAATAACTCACGGAACTCTTTGTCTTTATAAGAAAGATATTCTTCCATTACATCGATTTGAGCTTTTGCTTTTTGTAATGAATCTTCTATTTCTAACTTCATTTTAATAAGTTCAGAGTCTATAAAATCTTCATAATTTGGTTTATCTATTAAATCTTCATATGATCCACTAAATGTCGATATGTTATCTAAACCTATTTCTTCAAAAAGTTTTTTGTATTGTTCATTACTAAGAACATTACCAATATTTATTTTATGAAATAGATTCTCTAACTCTTCGTGAGTGTAATCTAAAAGATATTTCTTTTCCATGTATAATCACCTCACTACTATACTATTGTTCCAGTAGCATCTACCCAGTTAGTCCCATCGAACCATATAGGTTTACCTAATTTAGTATCAAAGAAACATTGTCCCTTTTTAGCAGAAGGTCTAGATGTTCCATATTTATATACATCTTCTAATTTTAGAATAGTAGGTTTATTTGTTAAATCATTAAATGAAACTGTATGAGTGTGACCACTTAATGCATAATTATTATGGACATGGTCTTTGTTAGCTTTTGCATTTACCATACCATCTATATAGTCTATGTCAGCTTTCTTAGCTAAGCCAACATTTAATGCTGAGACATCTGCTTTAAGTTCTAATGCTTCAAGCATTTCAGCTGCATTTGCTTTTTTAACTAGCTCTGTTCTGTCAGCTTTTAAATCTAATAACTCAGCCATTTCTGCTAGATTAGCTTTTGCTCCCATTTGTTCATCAAATACAGAAACATCTACTTTCATAGCTAATAAAGCATCTGCATCTGCTATGTTATATTTAAGAGCTAAAGCATCTTCCATATCTTTAACATTTGCTTTTAAAGCTAATTGTTCTGCTACATAAGTCATATCACTTTTTTTAGATAACTCATTAGCTAAATCTAAATATGATACTTTTTCAGCGAACAATATTTCTGCTTGAGCTACATCTAATTTATGTGTTAAGTCTTCCATATGTTTCTCTAAGTTAACTTTGTTGTCTAATAAAACATTGCATTCTTCTTTATCCATTTTTAATGCTAAATGTACTAACATATCTACTTCATTAGCTTTTACATTCATTCCTTCTGCGAATTCTTCTTTGCTGATTTTGTTTTCTAATAAATTAGCACATTCGTCTCTATTCATTTTTAATTCGAGTTTAGCGTCGTTTAATTCTTCAGCTTTTATGAACTTGTCTTCTATAACTTCCATTTTCTCGTTTAAGACATTTTCATTTATACATTTTAAATCATCAAATAGATCAGATAATTTTTCTGGTATAACAGGTGCATCTAATAGCTCTTTATAAGAACCTTTGAAAGTAGATATATTATCAAGACCTATTTCATTTATTAGTTTGTCGTATTGTTCTTGTTCTAATAAAACCCCAGCATCTAACTTTGCGAATAAAGCTTCTAATTCTTCATGTGTAAAGTTTAAATTTAAATAAGCCATAACGTCCTCCTTTGATTATAATATTAAACTTCTTTTCCTGAATAATCTATCCAGATATTATCACCTAAATACCATATAGGTTTTTTAAGTGTAGTATCAAGGAATATCTCTCCTACATAAGCATCTACAGGTCTTTCTTCTGTTGGACCTGCTTGAGATAATTTATTATTGATTTCATTAATTGCACCTAGAACTGTTTTATCTTTTGTTTGTAATCTAACATAAGTTTCGTCAGTTCTAAAAGTACCATCTTCACCTTTAGGTAAATAAAAGTCAAATTGTACGCGTTCATTATTATCTAATAAAGCGATTTTCACTTCTGCTTTTTCATCTGCAGGTATTGTGTATGTATTTATTATTATATCGTTAGGTATGAAGCATTCATCACCTTTTATATTTACTGGTTCTGGATTTTGGCGATTATCATTATTCGTCCATGATAATACTCCGTCTTCTGAAACATGAGGGACAAATATTACAGCATCTTTTCCGTCATTACCTGCGGGCCCCTGTAAATCTTTAAAATAAGCAACTGGTCTAGCTAAGTCAGCAGATTCATCTGTATATTTCCAGCTTAATTTATCGACTGTAGTAACTAACTCAATTTGCTTTTGTTGAGCAACAGATTCACCATTTACATATAATGAACTTAAATCTAATAAAATCTGCCAATCATACTCTGCTATTAATTTATAATAGATATATGGCAACTCTACTTTTATTTGTATAGCATTATTATCTATATATGATTTGATTTTATTTAAGCTCATTATAAGTTCTTCATTGTTAAAACTACGCATTTTTACACTTCCTTTCGTTTTTGTCTTTGTTCTATTTCAATATTACCAATAACGATTACAAGTAATAAGTTAATCAGAAGGGAGTGGTAGATTTGAAGTATTCTAGAACAAAAAACAACAATCAATCTGAAGTTGCCCCAATAGATAAATTAAATCGTTTAACTAATATATCGAACAAGACTTCTATTCTGGTATATGACATTAATAATGGAACAGCTTTAATAGACATAGAAACACTTATAGCTTTATTAGACATAAGATACGAACAACGTAAATATTATGAACCATCTGAATTAATTGAAGCTATTGATAAAATATTTGATACCAATAGTGAGTACGATGAAAAATATATAAATGCAAACAAAGACTTTATAGAAGATAGACTTGAAGATATACAAGTTATACATAATAAAGAAATAATAGACGCTATAGAGGATTTATTTGCACCAAAAAAATAAGAGCCTTTATGGCTCTTTTTATATTTGATAAACTAGAGAGTTAAATCTTCTAGTATCATCTTCGTCACATTCAATTGCTTTACTATATTCAGGTGAGAAATAACAGAAGGTTCTACCTTTGTAAGAGCTTATTTTATTCTTAGCCCAGTCCAATTCTAATATCGGTTGTTTTGGATCTCCTTCATTAGCTCCTCTAGAATATATCTTAGCAGCTTCTTTGTTTCTTGATACGTCATTATATAATAACCAAATAACGTCTGCTTCATACTCTAATCTGTTACTTGCTTTACAGTCATCTAAGCTAGGACGTCTGTTACCATTTAATTTTCTTAAATGCATACTTGCCATAACTATTATATCTAGTTCAGTAGATAAGTCTTTAGCTAGTTTAGATACTATATCTATACGTTCATTCTCTGTTAGTTTAGATCCTTCACCTGGCTCTATATCTGCTAAAGAATCAAGAGCAACAACTATATTGTATTCTTCATCCATAGATTTCACATAGTTGTAAACTCTTTGAACTGTGTTTTTGATATCTGACCATGTCTTGATATCTGTATTATCAACAACCATCATTTTATTAGACTCTGCTTTTAATCTGTTTATACCTTCTTTTCTTTTATCTAATTGTTGAGCTATATGAATAGCATCTGGATGATTCTCTTGAACCATTTTTTGATAACGTCCTGGCTTACTTACTAAGCTTATAGGTAATGATTCTCTCATTGCTACTATTCTTGGTATTAATTTATTTTTGTTATCATCTAATGAGAAGTATATTCCAAATAATTTATTGTCTGGACAAGTAACTAAATCCTCCATTATATTTAATAGTGCTGCAGATTTACCTACGTTAGCTTGTGCAGCTAATACGTAGAATCCACTATCCCATCCTTCTAATCCAGCAGTTAGTGAATTGAATCTAGGTGTTTTATAACCTTCTTTTTTATTCCATGCTTTTTCTTCGAATTCATCTATGCTTTCTGATAAACATCCAAAGTAATCTATAGCACATACTTTATCATCTGTTTCATTTAATAATTCTACATCCACTTTTTCTGAATCTATTAATTTTAATATATTTGCATCCATAATAAAACCCCCTATAATTTATCTTTTTTGTATTGGACAACCTTTAACACATACATCTAAATCTTTAAATACTGTACATCCATAGAATCTATTTTGCTTAGCATTACTGAAAGCACTTTGTACAGTAATTCTTATTTCGGCTTCATCTAATGGTTCTTCATTCTTAGTGATATTCCAGTAAGATATTATTTCTAATACTTCATCGAAATCTTTTCCAACTTGGAATAAACTATTTGCTAGTGCAACTGTACTGTTGTTTCTTTGACCTTTAGTTGCTCCATGATTCAATATGTATTGAACACATGGTAGAAGTTCTTTACGTTGTATGAACTCTTTAGCTAGTTTTGTATTAACTTTCTCTCTTTCTTCTTTATCTACTTTTTCAATGAGCTCATAGAAAGCATCTTGAGCTTTTTTATTGAACTTAGATATCTTAGGCATTATTGGTTTTTGTTTAGAAGCATATTGTTTTAATTCATCATATGAATTAATTGCTTTAACTTTATCATAAGTTATAGGCACTTTATATAATCCAGTTTTTTGATTGATTGTATTTGGCACTCTGAACAATCTTTTATTATCATATATCTTAGTATCTATAGACTTATGAACAGTATATGTTTTTAATTCAACAGCTACTTTCTTATATTGTTTATTGATGTCTTTAGATGGTTCAAATCCAAAGATATTATGATTGATTAATATATGAAAGCCTTTAGAACCTGAGAAGAATATATCTATGTCTTTATCTGATAAGTTAAACATAGTTTTTAATTTTCTCATAACAAGCAATAAATCTTGTTTTATTTTCATAAAGTTATTTTCTATATCATCTATGTCTAAATCAAAATATAATGGAGCTACAAAGTTAGCAGAGTTTTGATCTTTACTATCGTATCTATATATTGTACTGTAAACATCTCCGTCATATCTATTTAGATTGTTTCTTACTTGGTTGGCTTCTACGAAATAGTTTCTACTGAAGAAACCATTAATAGTTCCGCCCATTTCTACAAAGTTACATTTACTCATTGATTAAGTTCTCCTCTCTGTATCTTATATCTAATTTAATACATGTAACATGAGCTTCTAAATACTCATATACTTCTTGCGCCCAGTTCTTTAAATCTAATGGGTTATTGACTTTATACTTATTACAAGAAACATGATCGATTAAAAATAATATAAAATCAACAGAAGTTATTGAATCGAACTTATAACAAGATATCAAATGATTAAATGCACCTATATCTCTTTTGTATTCTCTGAAATGTATTGGAACCAATATCTTATCATAATAATAATCTAATAATTGGTCTATCGTATATCTTCTTTTCATTTCTAAGAAGTATGGTTCTTTAACTACCATATCTTTTTCTGGGTCATAATAACCAGGTCTAGAATGTACTTGTAATTCGTAGTGGTAGTAAACAGAATCTTCATTAGTAGTTATTATAGAATCTTCGAACTCTAAATTGCTTGTATCTAATTTATTCTTTAGCATAATACTCATAGAAGTTTTTTCATCATAGCCGTTTTCTGTAAGACGCTTTAACTGTATTTCTAATAAAGCTAACTCTTTCTTACTCGGCTCTTTTCCGAAACATAATTCAAATAATTTTTTCATATTATCATCTCCCTTACATTTTTTATTATATGCATACGTACAGAATACGTACACAAAAAATATAAAAAAATAAGAGGTTTCCCTCTTATAATTTTTTGACATATTTACTGTTAAGACTAATCCAACCTATTCCAGATTTTAATTTACCCCAACCATTTTTTTCTTCAACGATAGTGTAAGCATTACCAGCTTTTACTTTAGAAACTACGTCGTAATTCATACCAGGTCCTTTACGAACATTTAATACGTCAACTAGTATTTTAACAACGTACCCTTTATTTTCTACTGGTTTATTAGCAACAGGCTTTTCTGCTGGCTTAGGATCAGCAGCTACTGGTTTCTTTTTGATTTCTCCAATGAACCAGTCCCAGTTGTATCCGAACTTACCAGATCTTAACCAAGTAGGACAATCTTTTCTTGTCCAGTTATAATGTTGTTTAATTTTATCTGTTCCCCAATTGAAATAATCTAACAATATTTTAACTAATGCTATAGCGTTTTCATAACATTTTTTTTGTCTTTCTTTATCGTTAAACATACATATTTCAATACCAATTGATGTATTATTTCCTGCGGCACTACCGGCATGCCAACATTTATAGTTACAAGATTGCGCTTGGATTATGTCTTTATCATCAACTGTAAAATGCCAAGAAGCAGTTCTTCCACCATTTTTATTAAGATTCTTCATATAATTATGATTGTTTTTTGCGGGTGCTCCGATATTCCCTGTGTTGTGTATAGTTATTGAAGTAGGTACTATTTTAGTATTTGGTATTACATGACCTTTCCCTAAAATATCTACAGTTACTGTAGCGTGACCTATTTTCTCTCCGTGTATTAGTCTATTATCTTTCATATAATCTCTCTCCTTTGTTTTTATTGTACGTATATATTATATGTCTTTACCTTTAAGTCTGCTCTCTTCCCATGTACTATGTCTGTAATGTTCTACGTCTATTTCTTTTAAAAGTTGATCGTATACTTTTTTACCAAGACCGTTTCCACCATGTTTGATATACCATTCCCCTGCATGTAGACGATCTACAAGAGGCATGTTCTTATCTAATAAAGCCATCTTATTTAAGTGTAAATTTAATTGCTCTAAGTTTTTATCATATGACTCTAGCTTTTCTTCTACTTTTCTAGCTAGACTATATACTTTAAATAATGCAGTTACTATTACTGTTATTGCAGTAATTAAGGCAGCTATTTCTGCTAATGAAAAAGTCATATATTTTTGCCAACTCCTTCTATATAGTTTTGAAGCTTAGCGTTATCAGAAAGCATGTCTTTCATCTTATCTAAAGCCCCATCCACTAAATCACTGAATTGGTCAAAAGATATACAAAGGGCTAAATATTTAAACTTAGTGATAAACATATCATACACATAACGTAATTTAATTTGCCCAGTACCACTACCAAGTTCTTTTTCTGCTTGCACTACAGCTAATAGTAGCCATTCAGAAATCATTTTTAATTGTTTTTCTCTACCGATTTTTATAAAGTTAATTATAAATAATACTATACCGACAACCAAAACTGATATTAATAATACGTCAATACAAACTTCCATAATCATCCTTCTCCTTTCCCGGACATATTTTCTTTTATTTTGTTTAATGCGTCTTCTACGTCTTTTATATACTGTGGATCAATATAAGAATCTTCATCGTCTGGCACACCATCATTGTCTAAATCATATTTATTAATGATCTTAGTTTTTTCTATTGACGCTAATGCCCATAGTTCAACAGTACAAAATGCATAGAAGCAAGTTATTAATGTAGACGATAATTCAACTTGAATAGCAAGTTGAACCCATACAGCAACTGCTGTAAAACTAAAAATAGAGAGAATGACAAATGGAACAACCCAATCTCTTAAACTGCGTTTCTTTTGCTTTTTCTTCTTCATATAACCTCAACCCTTTCTTGGAATAAATCTATAAATATATTACTTAATAAAAAAACAGTAGATATAATTACCTACTGTTTCTTAGCTTTATTCACAATAACTTTTGCTTTATCTGATTTAATACCGTTTATGTGTATTACATCATTGTATGCCATATCGAAGAAATGAGCCACTTTAGAGTAAGTGCTAGAGAATATAACTAATTCTAATTTGATATCGTCTTCTAAAGTTTCTACTGTAGCAAAAGCCATAAGCTTATTATTTTTATCTACCTTTTCAGTTACTTTTATAAGTCTGCAATCAAAAGAGCATTTATCGTTTGTTTCTATTTTACTGAACCATGGTTTCTCTGTTAGAGACATACCGAATACTTCTGTTTCCATAGTCATAGAAACATGTTTGTTATATTCGTTAACAGGGAATAATTCATCTTTAGTTTTTCTTATTCTGATAAACTCATTCATAAGTTTATATCTGTTTTTCTCAAAACAATCGAATGCCCCTGCTTTTATTAAAGACATAACAACTTTTTTATTAACTGATTTCTTAGGTAGTCTTGTTAAGAAGTCTTCAAAAGATGCATAAGGTTGATTTTCTATTATGATATCAAGAGCAGCTTCACCTACACCTTTAACGTTGTTTAATCCATATAGTATTGAATTATTGTCTGGATCTGGAGTAAAGAACTTACCACTTTTATTTATATCAGGTGTTTTAGTTTTTATTCCGAACTGTTCTTCTATAGTATCCATATATTTAACACGTTTATCTTCTTGATCTTGTATAGATAACACAGCTGCATAAAACTCTACAGGATAATAATATTTAAGCCAAGCAGTTATTATAGAGTTTAATGAATAACTTGTAGCATGAGATTTATTGAATAAGTATTTAGCAGAACCCATAAGATTATCGAAGTAGTCAGCTAGTACTTGTGCATCATATCCATTGGCTACTCCACCTTTGATAGCAGCACCGTGTTCGTCTTCTTCTTTACCGTTGATAAACCATTCTCTACATAAAGCTATAAGATTAGCTTTACCTTTTGCCATACCTTTACGAAGGTAACTGTCAGCTTGGTTATCAGAAAATCCTGCTACATCTTTAACTAGCATCATAGGTTGTTCTTGGTATATAACACAGTTGTATGTTTTGTTTAAGTAACTGAAGTCTCCTAGAGGGCATTCAAGTAACTTAACACCGTGCTTACCATCACAAAATGATTTATCTAGCCCTGCATCTAATGGGCCTGGTCTAGCTATACTTGTTAATGCTATACAGTCCTCAAATGATGAAGGTTGCATATCTTTTATTATAGATTTAAATAAGTTAGATTCAAATTGGAATACTGATTCAGTTTGCTCTTTTTGAATCATTTCTAATACAGCTTGGTCATTTCTTAATTCTTTATTATTATATAAATCATCTAGTGTTATTTCTATACCTGTAGTTTGTTTTATGAATTGAGTACATAAGTTTATCATAGATGTAGTAGCTAATCCTAATAAGTCTATTTTACATAGACCTGCGTCTTCTACTTCGTTTTTATCCCACATAGATACTTTTCTACCTTTAGAAGTTCTAGTAGGCACGAATGTATTAACTACCATTGGAGTAGCTATAAATCCACCAGCATGTACTCCACAGTTTCTTTTAACGCCGTCTAATGCTCTTGCTACTCTGAATATTTCAGAATACTTTTC